>Ga0208375_1000637_pt1 | contig 47954 bp, 60 predicted proteins | sample RifOxyD1_FD_184038 | JGI IMG/M metagenome (GOLD analysis project Ga0208375, IMG submission 184038) | Soil microbial communities from Rifle, Colorado - Rifle Oxygen_injection D1 (SPAdes) | ecosystem: Environmental > Terrestrial > Deep subsurface > Rock core/Sediment | place: Rifle, Colorado... | reverse complement strand
ATTTAAAAAATGCGGGAGGGAGGATTCGAACCTCCGAAGGCACTAAGCCACAGGATGACTTATTCTAAGCATCCCAACTTAAATCGTCCTTGTTAGAACGACCGACATCTTAAGTCCTGCCCTTTTGACCACTCAGGAACCCCCGCATGAATAAGACAAAAAAACACAACTTAAAAAATGTTTGGAGACATAAATGTTTATTAATAAGAACAAATCGAAATATTAATGCCATATGATGTTGTCTTAAAGATAATGAAAAAGCCTTCAGTGCTTGATCCCGAGGCGAAAGCTGTTAAAAATATTCTTGGAAAACTTGGTTTTGAAGTAGAAGATGTCAGAATGGGGAAAACACTTTCCTATGAAACTTCTGCAAAAACAGAAGAAATTGCCCGCGAGGAAGCAACCAGAATTTGCGAAGAATATCTGTATGAAAATGGATATCTTACCAACAATAATGTGTTTGAAATTGATATTAGAAGAAAGTAGATTTCATCAAAAACTTTTATAAACTATTTTTTAAATAGATTAAAATGGCCAAGGAAAGTTCTCTGGACAAAATAAAACGTCTTGTTCAGAGCCAGAAAAATATCAGGAATGTTGCCACGAGTGCGCACATTCACCACGGAAAAACCGCCTTTACAGATAATCTTCTAGCAGCAGCAGGAATGATGGCTGCAAAAAGCGCGGGAAATTTGGATGAAGGCATGGCGACATGGCAACATTCTGACGAGCAAGAGCGCCTTATGACTGTTGACGCTGCGAACGTCTCCATGGCTCACGAATATCAAAACGAAGAGTACTTAATCAACCTTATTGACACGCCCGGGCACGTTGACTTTGGAGGAAACGTGACGCGAGCAATGCGCGCAATCGACGGAACTTTTGTTCTAATTTGCGCTGTTGAAGGGATTATGCCTCAAACAGAAACTGTTTTGCGTCAGGCATTAAGAGAAAGGGTAAAGCCGGTTTTGTTCATAAACAAAGTTGATCGTTTGATAAAGGAAGTAAAACTTTCTCCGGAAGAAATGCAAAAAAGATTTGTGAAGTTGATTGATGATTTTAATTTGTTGATAGAACAAATTGCAGAGCCGGAATACAGAAATAAGTGGAAAGTTAATGTTGCCGACGGTAGTGTGGCATTTGGATCGGCAAGAGAAAACTGGGCATTGTCTGTCCCTTTCATGCAGAAAAAAGGAATAAGTTTCAAGGATATCTATAAAATTTACGAACTTCCGGATGACGAAAGAAAAAAATGGGTTTGGGAAAAAGCGCCATTGAATGAGGTTATACTTGACATGGCGGTTAAGCATCTTCCCAATCCGGTTGAAGCGCAGAAGTACAGAATTCCAAAAATATGGCATGGAGATCTGGAAGAAAAATTCGGAAAGGATTTGCTCAGCTGCAACAGCGAAGGTGAATTGGCTTTTGTTGTGACAAGAATTGTAATAGACCCTCGTTCTGGAAAAGAAATTTCCGCAGGAAGGTTGTATTCCGGAACCATGAGAAATGGGATGGAAGTTTACTGCAACAATTACAAAAAGAAAGCAAAAATACAGCAGGTTTTGGTTTATAATGGGGTAAAGCCGGAACAGCTTGATTCTGTTCCTGCAGGAAACGTTCTTGCTATTAGCGGACTGAATGTTGACGTCGGAGAAACAATAACATTAAACGAGCAAACGCCATTTGAGGAAATAAAACACATTTTCCAACCCGTAATCACAAAATCCATTGAAGTCGTGAAAACAGCTGACTTGCCAAAACTAGTCGAAGTTCTGAAGCAAGTTTCAAAGGAAGACCCCTCGATAAAGGTGGAGATAAACGAACAGACAGGAGAGAGCTTGATTTCAGGAATGGGGGAATTGCATTTAGAGATTATTGAAAACAGAATAAAGACGGAAAAAAATCTTGAAGTTAAGACGTCCGCGCCGATAATTGTTTACAGAGAAACCGTCGGAAAGGAATCAAAATCTGTTGAAGGCCGTAGTCCTAACAAGCACAACAGCTTTTTCATAAGAGTAGAGCCCTTAGAGGATGATGTTTACAATGCGATAAATAATTCTGAGATTCCGGAGGGAAGAATAAAAAAAAGAAATCAGGAGGTTGTTGACAAACTTTCAAAACTTGGATGGAGTGGAGACGAAATCAGAAGCATAAATCATATTTACAAGGGTAACATTTTTCTCGACGAAACGCGCGGGGAAGTTCATATAGGGGAAGTAATGGGGATGGTTTTGGATGCATTCGAGATGGTGATGAATCAGGGACCTTTGGCAAGAGAGCCCTGCACGAAATTGAAAATTGCGCTGACAGACACGCGTTTGCACGAGGATGCAATTCACCGAGGTCCTGCGCAAGTTTATCCCGCTATTCGCGAGGCGATTGTAGAGGCAATGAAATCATCACAAGCATTTCTTTTGGAACCATTGCAAATTCATGTTATCGATGTTCCGGAAAATTTCTTGGGAGAAATAACGAAACTCGTCGGCGGTAAAAGAGGACAAATGCTTGACGTGACGCATGAAGGAGGATTGGTTAGCGTCAAGGCAAAAATACCTGTTGCCGAAATGATCGGGTGGTCAAACGATTTGCGTTCAGCCACAGAAGGACGCGGAACCTCTTCTCTTCTCGATCAGCTCTTTGAAAGAATTCCCCAGTCAATTCAGGACGAAGTCATCCGTAAGATAAGGAACAGAAAAGGTCTGGCAGAGAATCAATAATTTCTTCTATGTTTTTAGAAACACAAATCTTTTTAAAGTATGAAAGAAGATAAAACAAAATGGCTGAAGATAAAAGATACTGGATGGTTAGAAAGAGAACTGATGATCCTCGGGAATTTCTAAAAGTTGCAGGATATGAAATAGATAATGCAGGGTGGGGCGCTGATAATGCAGCTTCTTCTGACAAAGGGGAGGATGTTTATGTTGTTAAAGGAGGGGAAATTTATTTTAGAGACAATCACGGCGATAGCATTTGCGTAGGTCGTGTTTTTGGAGAAAGTGGAGAAAGAGAAGTTCTTGTTTATTTGAATAATGCTGGCAGATCATTAGATTATGCAGTTGATTTGGCAGAAGCCTTGCGAGAAAACGGATTCGTTTTTGATTATGAGCCATCAGTAGATGTTGCCAAAAGAACATTAGCCGATAAAATTGAACAGGAAAGGAAAATGTTAAGAGAATCTGAATTAGAAATGGGAAAATTGGAGAGCCTTGCACAATTCCCGCCAACTGCTTAGCCATTCAAAAGCTAAGAGTGTTTCACTTAAAGACTTTTTGTGCAAGAATTAAATCAAGCTACTTATTGTGCAAAGCCAAATTCATCAAAAATATAATTAAATAACTATATAAAAATCATTATACTGGATTATTTTGTGTGATTTATGAAAGACAACTCAATGTATCAAAAACTTTTAATAAAGGAATTTGATCACTGGAAAATTTATCTTCATGAAAATCAATTTTACCTCGGGAGATGTTATCTCTGGGCAAACAGAGAAGATGCTTTGGATTTCTTTGATATGACAAATGAAGAGATGCGTGAATATATGGGAGTTGGAAATTCATTAAGAAAAGTTTTGCGGGATGTCTTTAATCCGGATTTGTTAAATTATGCAACTCTTGCAAATGAGGCAAGACATTTGCACACCCACATAATTCCGAGATATGAATCTCCGAGAGAATTTGAAGGAATAACTTTTACAGACGGGAATTTTGGAAGGAATTTCGCACCATACAATAGAGGGTTTAAAATCCCTGAAGATGTTATAATTAAGATTAGGGAAGCGATAAAAAGTGGATTTGAGAATCAATAGAAAAATGCAGCAGCATAACCTAAAAAATAATTTTAAACGCCCGTCCAGAGAGTTAATCTCAGAATTTGTTACTTTTAGGAATGTTTATGATGTTATTTACAGATTTGCCGAAGATGTGATAGATTCATGTTCCACTAAAAATAAGATTGACACTAGAAAAGTTGCAGGTGAATACTCCGAACCTTATTTGTTTATAAGATATTGGCTAGATAAAAACCAGGGGTACTCCAAATTTTTTGAGGATGTTGTGGAAAACGGCTGCAACTATCTTAATAATCCGACATTAGTTATTTCATCGGGATATGCACTATTCATGTCATTAGTAATGAGCGGGAAGTTAGATGTTCTTGTTGATTGTGACAATGAAAAAATTTTAAAGAAAATTACATGCACCGAAGATCTGCCGCTTATTTCTTGTACTAAACAACGCATAGAAAAAAACGATTCAAGATTGGCCAGCTTTTATGTAACTCTCGGGAACAATGCTGCATTTAAAAAACCATATGGAAATCTGCATAGAAATGTAAGAGGAACGATTGATATTGTTGGAGAATATCCTGGCGTTATAAAAAATTTTGGAAGGAAAATAAGTTACGATGATATACGCCTCACACGTTTTAATGGAAAAAGGGAAGTTATGCCTTAAGAATAAATTTTGTCAATCATGCCAGACTTCGTGCGAAGTTTTGTCCCCAGTTAGGGTGTATGATTCTCCCATCCGATTTGTGATTATCATATTCTCTCCTTGTGTGGTGGCGTATGTAGTAGCGTGTTTTGGTTCTGAAAGAAGAGCTCCAACACAAAATCCCATAACCGACCCAAAAAGCAACCCTATTAATCCTCCGTACATATGTGATCTGTAAGACGCTTCAGAAATCCTCATTCTAGTTTCAGATTCTTCACGAATTTTCTCCAATTGTTTTTGATAATCCATTCTCAAAAGAGAAATCTGTTAATTTATAAACATTGCGCAAGTAACGCGTGAAAAATTAGAATGCACGTTTAATGTTTCTCCAGATAAATCTCATTTTTTCCATAAACAAGAATCATCTCATCCCCCAATGTTGAGTAATGTCTTGGTGTTGAGAAATAATTGCCCGTACTAACCCCAGCGAAAATTCCAGCCACCAACCCTATTAGCAACCAGTCAACACTATTTTTTCTACGGGAATTTTTTTCTTGAGCTAGATTTTCAAGAACTTTATTTTTGAGATAATTATTCATTTAATCGAAGATGATAAGCAATTTATAAATTTTTATGTAGTCAGTTTATGATAAAATTTCCCAATGTTTATAAAAACAACTTCTTGAAAACTTCATGACAAATTTGATAAACATTGTGCATCCTTACACACTTTCATGCGAATTTAATGACGGAGAGTGCACGTTTGTTTATGGGGGGATTGATAAGTATGAAGAAAAATACAAAAATATAGCAGATTTCCTCGGCAAATCCCTGGATAATAATCTAAGAGTGTTGAGGCATGACCTTGGTCCAACGGGGACTTTAAGGTATGCTATGATGGCGGGAGCAATTTGTCTATGCCCGTATCTGGAAGATGTTTTTTTGGATGATAGATTGATTAAAATTGCTACACTTGAAGATGGATGTCCTCGGGCAGATAAAAAGCCAGAAAAAACAGATGAGAAAATCTGGGGCGACTCAAAAGATTTGTTCATTTCACATTCCGAGCTGAAAGAACTGATCGGAAATCCTCAAAGGACATTTTATATTGGAGGTTTTTTTGAGGCATGCGTGAAGAATATGGCTTTTTATCAAAGATATTACTATGGCCTTGCAGGAGATATTTTTGTTATAGATGATCTTTGTGCTTTAACAAACGACGATAAAACGCAGGAAGTAAGGGACGGACTTAAATCAGACGGAATAAAAATAATCTCCTATGAAGAAGCATTAAAATTAATCCAGAAAAACTAATTTTATGAAATCAAAAAGTCCTTGTCGTGGTTTGTAGGACTTTTAGATACTCCAAGTGCCCACACACTAAAATGTGTGGTTTTTTCCCAGCACTTTGATATCAAAAAATTTATAAAGGATTATTTTTATTAATCAATACTTAATTTTCTTACGAAAATTATTTATCTTACAATGGCTAAAGAAAAACCAAACATGAACGTCGTGTTCGTGGGGCACGTCGACGCTGGAAAGTCAACAATAGTCGGGAGATTGATGTTTGACACGGGCGCTGTTTCTGAGCAGGAAATGACAAAGCTCAAGGCAGAGACGGCAAAATACGGAAAAGCAGGTTTCGAGTTTGCTTATGTCATGGACTCAATAAAGGAAGAGAGGGAAAGAGGAGTCACAATAGATTTGTCGTATAAAAAAATTCTTACTCAAAAATATCAAGTCACAATAATCGACGCACCGGGACACAGAGACTTTGTCAAGAACATGATTACTGGTGCATCACAAGCAGACGCAGCCTTCTTGGTAATTGCAGCTCCTGCAGGTGTGCAGCCTCAAACAACAGAGCACCTGTGGCTTTTGAGAACAGCAGGAGTCAAGAATATCGTTGTTGCGATAAACAAAATGGACGATGTTAAATACAGCGAGGAAAAATTCAATAAGAACAAAGCAGATGTCTCAAAATTGTTGCAGCAAGTAGGAATTTCCCCTGACAAGACAACTTTCATTGCATGCTCGGGATTGCAGGGAGATAACATAGCAAAAAAATCAGACAAAATGCCTTGGTACAAAGGACCTACAATTATCGAGCAATTTGACTTACTGCCCGCTCCAGAGTCCCCTGTAAACTTGCCTTTGAGAATGCCTGTTCAAGATGTTTATGAAATCACCGGGATAGGAACAGTGCCTGTTGGAAAAGTTATTTCAGGAGTCATGAAAAAAGGTTCAAAAGTTGTGGTTCTTCCTGGAAGAACAGGTAAAGGTGTAGAAGGAGAATTAAAAACAATTGAAGCGCACCATGAGCAATTGGATAAGGCGGAAGCAGGAGACAATGTCGGAATAAACATTCGAGGAGTTGGAAAGAAAGACATCGCGCGTGGAGATGTTGTCTGCGAAGCAAGCAATCCTGTTCCAATCGTCGAGGAATTCATAGCTACAATCACCGTCATAAATCATCCAACTGTTTTGGCGAAAGGATACACTCCTGTTTTCCACATTCACACTGCTCAGGTCCCATGCCAGATTACGGAACTTGTCGCTCAAATTGATCCGAGAACAGCAGAAGTTATAAAGGAAAACCCAGATTTCTTGAAAAACGGGGATACTGCGCGAGTCAGGATTGTCCCAAAAGGCAACCTTGCTTTGGAAACAATTAAGGACAACCCTTATATGGCTAGATTTTCCATAAGGGATGCCGGCCAGACTGTTGCAGCAGGAATGTGCACTGAAATAACAAAGAAAAAATAATTTTAATAATTTCATAATGGACGAAGAAGACGATACAATGGAAGAGGATGAAGAAATTGACGAAGATGAAGACGTCGAATCATCTGTTGATGATGACGAAGAAGATGTCGAAGAGGATTCATCCAAGGAATCAGACGATTCAGATAGTGATTAAACAAACAGATTCAAAACTTTTTCTTTTTTTATTTTTTTGAGTAATAAATATGTCAAATATGAATTAATTTTGAGAGCGCAATAAATTTATATAATTTCCACGCGATTATTTAAAATGTCATGGAATGCATTTTTTGGTTTTATCTTTTTCCTCATAGTCCTTGTTTTGCTTGGGACTTATTGGTTCCTCCCGCTTGGAGAAATTGATTTTTCACCATACGTGTATAAAGGAAATTCAAATATTAGTGTGGGTAATTTCTCTGATGCCGAGCAATTCTATGACAACATGAGATATCAAAAAAAAGTGATTTCATACTCAATAAATGATTGTCCTTTGAGCAAGCAGGACGAAATGGAGCGTGCATTTGAGATTGTTTCAAATCTCACTGTGCTGGAATTTTATTCAGTGAATTCAGGGGAGGAAATTTCCGTGACTTGTGATAGCAAAACAAGGTTTGACGAGGAGAAAAGATTCATAGCAGGGGAAGGAGGTCCAAGCAAGATAATTCAGTCTGGAGATTTTAACGTTATTCTAAACGGAGACATCTTGCTGATAAGGGAATCAAAATGCCCGAGGCCGAACATAGCAATTCACGAGCTTTTTCATGCTCTTGGTTATAACCATTCGGAAAATCCTGGAAGCGTAATGTATAGCGTGACAAATTGTGAGCAGGAAGTGGAAGATGATTTGATAAAGTCGGTGAATGAGATATACTCTTTTCCGTCAAATCCGGATTTGGTCTTTGAAAATGTTTCTGCAACAATGAACGGAAAATATCTGGATGCAAACATGACAATAAAAAATATCGGATTGATTGATTCCAATGCAGGAAAAGTTGTAATCTACGCGGATGAAAAACAAATTCACGAGGTGGAATTGTCTGTCATGGGGGTTGGGAGAGGATTCACCATAAGCGTATGGAATGTTTACGTCCCTAAAATTTCAATAAGTGAAATAAAATTTGCCATAGTCTACAACCAAGAGGAACTTCAAAAAAATAATAATAAAATAATCTTAAAAATAAAAAAATAAATCAATCAAAGTCTAAATCTAACGAATCAACTGCGTCGTCAAAATCGTCATCAATCTCTCTTTCTTTAGGAAGAAAGTCGTCTTTCATTTTACCTCTTTTTGTTTTTAATTGATTGTTTTTAAAAGAGAAAACCTCTTTTTAAATTCTTCTATATTCAAGGATACCCTTGTTTTCCGAGGGATTTTATTAATCAAGCAGGAACAAGTTCTTTTTTTAATCCTTCAAACCATGATACAACTTTTTTTTCGTTCTCTTCTGAGATTCTGTGACCTCTCGCAACAAATAATTTGTTTTTATCAGGACGGCCGTTATAATTTAAGGTTGTATCGCGGTATATTCCTTCATTATATCCACTACCGGTAAAGTAAGTTAACCAAAGGTCAATATTTCTAATTGCATAGCCATTCTCCAAGAGAAGAGGCATGAATTTTTCTCTGAAATCGTCAAAACTTCTTCTAGAGCCGTAATGAGCGTCAATGTCAGCATGAATCTGGTATATTTTCCCACCTTTCAATAAACTTCTAAGGGATTTTTCATTATCGGGGATTACACTTCCTCCCCTAAATGTGGCTTTGGTAACGAAACTTCTTGAGCTTTCAGAATATTCAAATCCCAAAAAAGAAAAAGGTATCACTCCATTTTTATTGCACTCTGCTATATACACTTCTTCTCCTGTTGTTCCTCCTGGAGCACCAGAAGAGAGTACAATGCCGTTTGCAATAAACTCAACATTTCCGAAATTCGGGATTATTGGGACAGTTTCTATTGTTTTTTTTAATAATTCTTGAGAAGGCCTTTCGATGCTTAATTCTTCATTTTTCTTCAACGGCATAAGAATCTTACTTTACTTTGATTTAAAAGAATTACTGTCATTAAAAGATACTTTTGCTTTGATAACAATAAATCCCCCCGCCAAGATTCGAACTTGGGGTCTTCCGGGTTCAGCTTCTGCTTGTCGCGCTTCATTCTTTCCTGAGGGAATGTCCACGTTAGTTCTCAGTCCTGAACCATCCTTAAAGGAGGTTGACTGTCAAGGAACCTTGGTTCCTTACATAAACTACAGCCAGACGCTTTAACCACTAAGCTACGGGGGGATTGCTAACTAAAGAAACATTTTGTTTTTAAAATTTCTTGTTTGTCAGTTTAACTGAAAAAGTTGCGCTTTTGTTAACACCCGTCACAAAAAGATTAATATCCTTCGACGTCGCCCTTTCTTTGCTCTGCGATGAAGAATGCCCTGTTTGACTGTGACTCATGGATTTTTCCGTCCATCTCGTAAATTGCCGTCGCTGTTGGCAGCGCGAACTTTCCAAGAACGCCTATCTTTGAATAAATTACATAACTCAAGACACGCGTTTCGCCTTTCTGAAGCGAGTTAAATTCCCATTCAATCCTTCTTGTCTTCTCATTTACCCTCTTCGGTTTTTCGCTTCCAAACCTTTCGTAAATTTTTACAAGAGGAGGAACTCTGTCTATCACGCTTATTTTTTCAATTTGGTTGTTCGCAGTTGCGCTTATTGTAATCTTTAATGCAAATTCGCCGCCCTTTGCCTTCACGAACGAAACCCTTTTTCTAAGCGAAAGATTTGTTTTTGTGTACTGCTTTGCCAAAATGACAGAGACAATCACAAAAAGCATTATGACAAGAGGAAGAGTCCAGTTTGTTTTTATCATAACTTCTGAACTTTCGCCAGGTTTTATTTCATTCGCCCATGTGTAATAAATGTCAAATCCGTCTCTCTCAACAATGTCCGGCTCAGGGTTCATCGTCGTGAACAACCTTGAGATTATGTTTTTCTTGACAACTGTTTCTGAACCGACCATCAAATTTCCTTCATTTGTTTTCTTTATTGTTTGTGTGTTTATTATAAATCCGTCGCTCTCTTTTGTTGTTTTCAGCAAGTCCTTCTCGGCGAACTTTATTGTTCCCTCAAGATTTGTTTTTTCATCGTCGACTTCAAATTCCGCTTTTAGTGTGTAAAATCCGGCGGTAAGCTTGTTGAAGTCCTGCTTGTTCAACTCTATTTCAAATTCCTTCCTTTCGTTAGGACCCAAAGAAAAAGTTTTTTCGAATTCAAAAAATGGTGACTCAAACTTTGCCTTTACTTTTTCAAAATTATGGCTCTCTCTGTTGTGCACGTAGATTTTCATTGAACTTAAATCAAGATTTACTTCTCCCGAGCCGATTTCAAAAGCGTCTTTTAAGTCAATTACTTTTATTGTCAAGTCATATGCTATTTGCGTTCCGTCCTGACCCCTTATGAAATATTTAAATGTGTAAAATCCGCGATATTGAAAATTCTCCGTTGGATAAACCAAAAGCTGAATTGTTTTTTCTTCATTAGTTGTGAAATAAACCGTTCCTTTTGGAGCCATACTGAACCCAAAAAGGTTATAAAACTGGAGATTTGCAGGGGCGCCGAGGTTTTTTATTTTTAGGTCAAAAACTGCGGGCTGGTTTACTCCTTGAATTATGACATTGCTTACATCTTGTTTTTCTACGTCAAGATTTATGGCAATTATTGACGGGAGAATTAAAATCGCTACAAAAAGAAAAAATATTTTTTTCATATGAAAATAATATATGACTTATATTTAAACATTTTGTCAGCCTTGCTTTTTGCCTTCCAGGTCGAGATATGCCTTTGCCTGCGCCAAAAACTCATCCGACTCCACTGAAATTTTCTGTTTTATCTCGTCAATCCTCGACGGGATAACCCATCTTTCATAAATCCCCCTTAAAAATTTTGAAAACGCATCCTTTTCGAATTTCCCCTTGTAGTCTTTTACTATTACGCTGGAAATTTTCATTTCAATTTGGCCCGTATTAGTCTCAATTTTTTCTTTTTCCTTGACTATTTCAACTTTTTTCAAACCACTAACTTCCATGGTGATTCTTGTATCAAACCTGAAGTAATCCGTGATTTCCTGACCGCCCTCCCACTTGACTTCTATTGATTTTGAATCTCCAGAAATTTTCTCGGTGTATTTTGTTTCTTGTATGCTTAAACCGGCTTCTTCCGTAAGCCAGCGATAACAGAAATTGTAAAAATCAGAGAACGAAAAAATGCCTTTGTATTTGATTCTACTCGAGAACACATCTTCTTTTTCAGCCATTTTATATAATAAGAAATTTTGTTTAAATATTTTTGGTAATTTTATTTGTTCCAAAATAAGGTTGCGAAAAAGTACTATTCGGGATAACCTTCAAGAATCATAATTTTATCCGTTATTTTGAGTTTTTTTGTTAATTCAGGGAAGGTTATCACCTCTTGTAGTTCCATAATTAGTTTGTCTATGAGTCCTACCCCCGGGTAAATTTGCAGAAGATACGGCAAGAAGAAATATAGAAGATATCATGAAGCAACTCAGCAGGAATTAATTTAACACAACAAATTTTAAATACAAGACAAATTCTCTAAAATTATGACAGACAAGCCGTTGATTTTAATGCCCGAAGATATCCAGAGAATTATGGGAAAAGATGCGCAGCGCAATAACATCGCCGCGGCAAAAATGATTGCAGAAATTGTTAAGACAACTCTCGGCCCAAAAGGCATGGATAAAATGCTGGTTTCCCCAACTAATGATATAATCGTGACCAACGACGGTGTGACAATTTTGGAAGAAATGCACATTGAGCACCCTGCGGCAAAAATGATGGTCGAAATAGCAAAAACGCAGGAGACCGAAGTCGGCGACGGAACCACTACCTCGGTGATGATTGCGGGGAAACTCCTTGAAAACGCTGAAAAACTTCTTGACAAAAAAATTCACCCCACTGTTATAACAAAGGGTTACAGGATTGCCGCGGAAAAATCTCAGGAAATTCTCAACGATATAGCATTGAGGATAACGCGCGACGACGATGAAATATTAAGGCAAATTGCAATGACTGCCATGACGGGCAAGGGGGCAGAGGCGTCAAAGGAAAAATTTGCGGATATAATTGTTCGCGCAGTGAAGCAGATATCTTCTTCAGAGGACAATTTCAAGGTTGATTTGAATGACATAAAAATTGAAAAATCAAAAGGCGACGGCATTGAAGACACAGAACTTATCTCGGGAATTGTTTTTGACAAGGAAAAAATCTCACATGAAATGCCTTCCATTGTCAACGGCGCAAGGATAGCCCTTATTGACATACCGATTGAACTTAAAAATCCTGAGATTGATACAAAAGTTTCCATTTCATCTCCTGAGCAGTTGCACGGATTCTTGGAACAGGAAGAAAGGGAAATCCGAAAGATGATTGACACAATAAAAAGTTCCGGAGCAAATGTTGTTTTTTGCCAGAAAGGAATAGATGACTTTGCAAATTATCTTTTGTCAAAGGAAGGAGTTTATGCATGCCGCCGCGTTTCAAGAAGCGACATGGAAAAACTTTCGAAAGCCACAGGAGCAAGAATCATAAGCAATTTCAGCGAACTTACAAATGCAGAACTTGGATATGCAGAAATTGTCGAGGAAATAAAGCACGGCGAGGACAATCTCACCTGCGTTCGGGGATGCAGGAATCCAAAGGCATTGACAATTTTGATTCATGGAGGAACAAGTCATGTAATGGATGAAATAGAGCGAGCAATGAGAGACGGTTTGGGAGATGTGATATGTTCTCTTAAGTATGGTTTAGTTGTTCCTGGTGGAGGCGCGGTAGAGATAGAACTCGCGCGAAGATTAAGGGAGTTTTCACAATCATTGAGCGGGAGGGAAAGGTTGGCCATAGAGGAATTTGCTTCGGCATTGGAGTCGATTCCGATAGCATTGGCGGAAAACGCAGGCTTGGATCCGATCGATATCCTGACAGAATTGAAATCTCGGCATGATTTAGGAGAGAAAAATACTGGATTGAATCTTCTTACTAACAAGATAGAAAACGTTCTTGAGTCGCGAATCATCGAACCATTGAAGATAAAATCACAAGCGATAAAATCCGCTACAGATGTTTGTGTCATGATACTCAGAATTGATGATGTTATAGCTTCCTCGGGAAAAAGCAAGACTGACAATAAAAGCATGAGCCAATATTCAGGGGATTTTGAGTAATCTTGCAATTTTGCCGTTAAGTTTTTTCAAGGAGTTGAATAAAATGCGCGAGCCGGGATTCGAACCCGGGTCACAACGTTTTCGCTTCGCTCTTCTATCTTTGCTCTTTTAGTTCTTTGAGATTGGCAACGTTATATACTAACCACTATACTACTCGCGCTTTCTAAAAAATAATATCATGAGTTTAAAATATTTGTCATTCAGAAATTTATATAAATCAGTTTCAATTAAAGTTAAAATGAAAGAGGCTAAACCAGTTAGTCTTGTAACAGGTGCATCTTCAGGATTGGGGAGAGAGCTCGCAGAAATTCTTTGCTTCAATGGACACAAAGTTTACGTTGTTGCGAGAAGGAAAAATCTTCTCGAGGAATTAAGCGCCGAATGCAAGAATCACAGTGGCGAGATAATTCTTTTGCCGGGAGATTTGTCAAAAATTGAATTCAGAAAAAAAATAATTCCGACGATAATAAAAAGGGAAGGTAAAATTGATTATCTTTTCAATAATGCAGGATTCGGAAGAGCAACTCTTCTGGAAGGCATGGAATCTGAAGAAATAAGAAACATGCTCGAGGTTAACGTAAATTCGTATATTCATCTTGCAAACGAGGCATTGAAATATATGAAAAAAGCAAATCAAGGGAGAATAATCAACGTGGGTTCTGTGGTTACTTTTACACCTCTTCCATACTTCACGGTTTATAACGCCACAAAATCAGCAGTTTATTCATTTAATCGCTCGTTGCGCTACGAACTCAAAAATTCTAAGGTCACTTCAACAGTTGTTCTCCCGGCAAGAATGAAAACAGATTTTGCAAAAACGGCTTTTCACTGTAGCGACAGGGAAACGCACATGCAGTGTGTCGAAAAATTCAACAAGATTGCTGGAAGTCCGAGGAAGGTTGCATTCGTGATTGTAAAAAACATGGACAAGGGAAAGGAAGTAATCACCCCAACATTCAAGGCAAAGATTTGGTATTTTATGAGGTATTTTGGTTTCGCCGTGGACTTTGCAATGAAAAATGTCCTTGGACCAAAACAGCTTAAGGATTTGAAGAGAATGCGATAGTCTCTTCTTTAAAATGTGGGTTGTTTTGCGAAGGTAAGTGACGCAAATTTTTTAAGGTTGACGGAGAATTTGTATTCGCTTATTGTTGATCTGTGAGCGACTTTGGAATAAACATGTTAAAGTCCGCGATAATTCCCAGTGTACTTTTTTCTATTACAATAAATCTTTTTTTCCGAGACCTTACAACATCTGCCATCATAATCCAAATCTCCTTCATCACGCATTATCAAGCCTCCGCAACATTCTTTTTCGATGTCTTTTTCTCCAGGAGAAGATGAAGCTGAATTTTCAAGATTCATATTTTTCTAAAGAAAAATAAATTTATAAACTTATTCAAAGCAAACATCGCAATTTCTGGGAATTGATTTATCCCGGGATTTATGTACTGTGCAGATTGTTTTTGAATCGCGAAGAATTTTGCACAAATCATAAATAACCCTCGTGACGTTCTTTTTTTCAAGCAATTTTTCAGCTGATTTTTTTATAATTTCCGACTCCTTTTTTGAGAACTTTATTCGGGAGGCGCGTTTTTTATTTAGGTACTGAGAAACAGCGGCCTCAGTCATCCCCAGAATTTCCGACACTTTTTTTTGGTTAAGTCCATGGTCTGAAACAAGTGTTCGCGCGAGTTCTTTTCTAATCGCGGGAATCAAATACCAAACCTCAATCTCTTGAGGCATTGTTGTTTTTTGCATGAGATACAAAGCCAATATGTAAATATAAGGTTTTTGGGGTTTTGAAGGAAAATTATAAAATACATTATTCTTTTTAGAGTTATGGCAACATTCTACCTTGATATAGAAACCACCGGACTAAACCCTGAGAAGGACAAGATTATTACAATCCAATTTCAGGAATTGGACAGATATACGGGGGATGCAATAGGGGATTTGACAATATTAAAGGAATGGGAATCTTCTGAAAAAGAAATAATAAGCCAGTTCATAGAAAAATCAAACATACTTCATGATTATGATTTTAGTTTTGTTCCCATAGGATATAATCTCGGTTTTGAGCATAACTTTCTCAAGTTAAGGAGCGAAATCAACAACCTCCCTTCTTTGGATATTCTTCATTGCCCTTTCATAGACTTAAGAGCCATAGGAATCCTAATGAATGGAGGGCAATTTAAAGGATCTGCATTGAGCGACATAACCGGCAAAAAAGGAACAGGAAAATTAATACCTGGATGGTACGAAAACAAAGAATACGACAAAATCCTTGACTACATAAAGAACGAGACAGAGGAATTCATAAAATTCAACAAATGGCTTTACAAGAAAATGCCATCCCTGCTGGCAGAGCTCCGAAGCCACACAGGCAACAACTCCTAGAAGAAGAGGTTAATCACAGAGATAGTAAAATAATCATTAAGGAAACAGAGAAAGAAATTAAAGAGTTATTAGAAAGGTTTAATGAGTTAAACAAATTGGTAAAGTAAAACAATGCCCCTTAATCCAGAAAAACAGACGCCAGAAGTGTCGCCGATTTTATTTTAAAGGATAAAAATATTGTAATTTAATGATAGAATTATGTGTTATTGCTAATGACATTATCGGCTTTAGGTGGATGGTAATTGCACTCATTGGAATGGGTATTTTAACTTGGAAAACTTTTAATTATTATTTTGCTGGCGCAACCACAATATTTGGAATTGCAACATTCTTAAGATTAGTAATTTGTGTCTAAATCTCCAAAAACTTAACAATAGTTAAGTTTTAAAATCCCTGGACTTTTGTCATTGCATGCAAGAACAAGAATCAAAATTCAATCCCGAGGTTTTCAATTCACGGAATCAGGAGTCGTTGAAGTTTAAATCCGAAAAAGGATTAAGCGAAGAAGTTGTAAGGCAAATTTCCATTGACAAAAACGAGCCGGATTGGATGTTAAACAAAAGATTGAAATCCTTGGAAATTTTTCAAAAGAAAGAAATGCCTTCTTTTGGACCAAGTCTTGAAGAATTGGATTTGAATGAAATTCATTTTTACATGAAACCAAGGGCAAGTAAAAATTCCAAGCAATGGAAAGATGTTCCAATAGACATACGGCAGACCTATGAAAAACTCGGAATTCCCGAAGCTGAAAGAAAATCTCTTGGAGGGGTTGGTGCACAATATGAAAGTGAAGTTGTTTATCATAGTTTGAAGAAAGAACTCAAAGACAAAGGAGTTATATTCCTGGACATGGATGTTGCTGTTCATGAATGTCCTGAACTTGTGCAAAAATATTTCATGACAAATTGCGTTTCACCAAGCCTGCATAAATTCTCCGCATTGCATGGGGCCGTGTGGAGTGGAGGAACTTTTATCTATGTGCCAAAAAATGTTAAGGTTGAATTGCCGTTGCAGGCATACTTCAGAATGAATTCTCCTAAGGGGGGGCAATTCGAGCACACCTTGATAATTGCCGACGAAAATTCAGAAGTGCATTACATTGAGGGTTGTTCTGCACCGCTTTACTCTGAAAATTCATTGCACGCAGGATGTGTCGAAATACACGTCCTAAAAAACGCAAAAGTCCGTTACAGCAGCATTGAGAACTGGAGCAAAAATGTTTACAATCTCAACACGAAGCGTGCAGTCGTCCATGAGAATGGGGTGATGGAGTGGGTAAACGGAAATCTTGGAAGCAAAATCACAATGTTATACCCATGTAGTATTCTCCTCGGAAAAAACTCAGGAACAGATTATCTTGGAATTGCCTACGCATCTTCAGGACAATATCAGGACACTGGCTGCAAGGTTTATCATCTTAACTCAGATACAAAGTCTCACGTTATCAGCAAAGGAATCAGCGTCGCTGGAGGAACAAGTTCCTATCGGGGATTGATTGAAATAAAAAAAGGAGCAAAAAACTCAAAGTCGTCTGTTCGTTGTGATGGTTTGATGCTGGATGATGAAAGTCGTGCAATCACATTTCCTGCGATGAATGTCGCTGAAAGCGATGTTGAAGTTTCACATGAAGCTGCAGTAGGAAAAATTCAGGAAGAGCAACTTTTTTATTTGCAATCTCGAGGATTAAACAAAAAAGAAGCGACGAAAATGATTGTCTCCGGATTCATAGACCCCATCGTCAAGGAGCTCCCATTGGAGTACGCTGTTGAACTAAACAGATTGATAGAGTTAGAGATAGAAAAATCAGTGATTTAAATGAACCATAAAAAAGATTTCCCAATTTTCAAGAACAGCAAAAATTTGATTTATCTGGACAATGCTTCAACGACACAAAAACCACGGCAGGTGATAAAGTCAATAGTTGATTCTTACGAAACAACAAACGCAAACATTCATCGTGGAATCTATGACCTGAGCCAAAAGGCAACTAGAAAGTACGACGATGCAAGAGCATTAATTGCGAAATTCATAAGCGCCTCTCACGAAGAGATAATATTCACAAGAAGCACTACGGAATCTTTAAATTTTCTTTCATACGTTTTGGATTCAATAATTCCAGAAGGAAAGAACGAAATCCTTTTGACGGAAATGGAGCATCATAGTAACTTGGTTCCGTGGCAGCAATTAGCTCGGAGAAAAAATATGAAATTAAAATTCATAAAAATGAAAAGTGATTTTACACTTGATTTGCAAGACGCGAAGAATAAAATTACCTACAAAACCGCAATAGTATCAATAACGCATGTTTCAAATTCATTGGGAACAATAAATCCCGTGAAGGAAATCTTCGAGATGGCAAAAAGAAAAAACTCAATGACGATTCTTGACGCGGCACAATCTGCGGGACACATGAAAATTGATGTAAAGAAAATTGGCTGCGACTTTCTGGCATTTTCAGGACACAAGGTTTACGGGCCAACAGGAATAGGGGTTCTCTACGGAAAGAAAGATGTTCTGAAGATAATTCCCCCATTTCAGTTTGGAGGAGACATGATAAAGGCCGTTACATTTAACGGAGCTGAGTGGAATACAATTCCTGAAAGATTTGAGGCAGGAACACAGAACATAGAAGGAGCAATAGCTCTAGGCGAAGCAATAAGGTACGTTGAGAATATAGGACTGAAAAAAATAGAGAAACATGAAAGAGAGTTGTTGGCTTACGCTTTGGAAGAAATGAAGAAAATAGAAGGGATAAATGTTTACAATCCCGGAATAAAAAATTCTTCAGGGATAATTTCATTTAATATTAAAGGTGTGCATAGCCACGATGTTATTTCTTTGCTAGACGATTGTGAAATTGCAGCGAGAGGCGGGCATCACTGCACAATGCCTTTGATGAAAATTCTAGGAATTCCCGGAACTGCAAGAGTAAGTTTTGGTATTTACAACACTAAAAAAGATGTCGACGCGCTAGTCTTAGCATTAAAAAAAATAAATGGGAAATTTAATGGAAAATGAATCACAATAATTTTTCAGAAAGGATGTACAGAGAGCATATTCTTGAACTGTACCGAAATCCGTCAAATTTCGGGAAGATGAAAAATCCGACGAAAAAGCACACTGAACACAATTCTTTTTGCGGCGATGAAATAACTTTCTACCTGAAAATTAAAGACGGAAGAATTAAAGACGCAAGTTTTGAAGGAAGCGGTTGCGTTTTGAGCGTTGTTTCTTCGTCAATGCTTGCCGAGAAAATTAGGAACATGAATATTTCAGATGTAAAAAAATTTGGGAAAAAAGATTTGATTGATTTGTTGAAGATAAAAATCTCTCTGGCAAGATTAAAATGTGTTCTTCTTCCATTAAATGCGGTTGTAGGAGCGTTGGAAAAAAATGCTTGAAGTAAAAAACCTAAGCGCGGAAATTAACGGGAAAAAAATCCTTAAAGACATAAACATAAAACTAGAAAAAGGGAAGATTTATTTTCTTAGCGGAAAGAACGGATCAGGAAAAACAACGCTCGCGAATATATTGATGGGAAACCCCAAGTATAAATCCTCGGGAAAAATATTTTTAGACAACGAGGACATAACAAAGCTTGCCGTTGACGAGAGGGCAAGAAAAGGAATGCTAATGGCTTTTCAATTTCCAAACGAGATCCATGGCGTAAATTTTTTCAATTTTTTAAGAACATCTTACAACTCTTTGAATAAGAAAAAACTCTCATTTCTTGAATTTCAAAATTTTTTGGCAAAAAAAGCGAGATTTCTTGGGATAGATGAAAAGAATTTTTTTGAGAGAAACATCAACGAAAATTTTTCAGGAGGGGAAAAAAAGAAGGCGGAGATTTTGCAGATGCTTGTTCTAAATCCCGGAATTGCAATCATTGACGAGTTTGATTCCGGATTAGATAGCGATTCGCTTGAAAAAATATCCTTAAAAATAAGCGAGTTTTCATCTCCCGACAAGACAATTTTGATAATAACCCACAACAAAAATCTTTCAAACTATATAACTCCTGATAAAATTATTGAAATGAAAGACGGAAGAATTTCTAAATTTTAATATTTCTAAGTAAATTGGCGTTTGTTACGACAGTTATTGAACTGAGAGCCATTGCAATTTCAGCTATCACAGGATGCAAAAACCCTGCGACAGCGACGGGAATTGCTACCGTGTTATATGCGAAAGCCCAGAACAAATTTTGCTTTATTTTTCTGAACGTGGCTTTGCTTAATTTGATCGACTGAACAACTCCCGTCAATGAACTCCTGGCCAGCACCAAATCCCCCACTTCAATTGCAATGTCTGTTCCTGTTCCCATAGCAATGCCAACATTGGATTGTTTTAGTGCAGGCGCATCATTTATTCCATCTCCGACAAAGGCCACCATACCTTCTTTTTGCAATTCCTCAACTTTTTTTGCCTTTTCCTCGGGTAGGACATTTGCAATTGTTTCCTTTATTCCAACCTGCTTTGCAATGGCTCTTGCCGTTAGTTCATTGTCCCCCGTGATCATGATTGTCCTATAACCATCTTCATTTAACTTTTTGATTGCTTCAATTGAATCTGATCTTACAGCGTCAGCAATGGCGACGATTCCAATAACTTTTTTGTTTTCGGATATAATCATTGTTGTTTTTCCATCATTTTCAAACTCGCGGATTTTTTCCTCAAAAGAATCAACAGAAATTTTATTTTCCCTCATCAAGGTCTTATTTCCTATCAGTATCTCTTTTCCCCAGATTTTTCCCTGAACACCTCTGCCCCGGAGAACTTTAAATCCCGTCACACTTTTGTATTTTTTAAGAGAGGCCTTCTCCACAATTGCTTTCGCAATAGGGTGCTCGCTAAACTTTTCCAGGCTTGCCGCGATTTCCAGCAATGTTTTCTGTTTTGCCTGAGGATAAATGTCGATGACTCTCGGTGTGCCTAGAGTGATTGTTCCTGTCTTGTCAAATACAATTATTTTCACTTCTTTCATTGTTTGTATTGCCTCTCCCTTTCTTATTAATATCCCTCTTTTTGCACCCATCCCCGAGCCGACCATTAATGCCGTCGGAGTTGCGAGTCCCAGAGCGCATGGGCAGGCAATGACTAAAACAGAGATGCTTGCGGCAATTGCCCTGCTTAAATCTCCAGAGAAAAACCACCATCCAAAAAAAGTGATTACAGACAAAATTAAAATTGTTGGCACAAAAATAGAAGTCACCCTGTCTGCAAATTTTTGTATGGGAATTTTTGTTCCTTGCGCTTCCTCAACAAGTTCTATTATGTGCGACAAGAAAGTATCTTTTCCTATTTTCGTGGCACGGACAAATAATACTCCGTCTTGATTTATCGTGGCCCCAATGACATTGCTCCCTTTTGCCTTGTCAACAGGAAGAGATTCTCCTGTAACCATTGATTCATCAACGCTGCTTTCTCCGCGGACAACAATACCATCAGTGGGAATTTTCTCTCCGGGTTTTATGATCATTATGTCTCCTATTCTTACTTCCTCAATGGGGATTTCGATTTCTTCTTTGTTTCTTAAAACTAATGATTTTTTTGCGCCAAGTTCAAGAAGTTTTTTTATTTCTCTGCCTGCTCTGCCTCTCGCTAATGCCTCGACATATTTTCCCGTCGTAAAGAAAGTCATGATCATCGCCGCCACGCCGGAATAATCCTGGACAATTCCCGTGTAGCTTAGTATTCCTGTTAGAAAAGCAATAACAGTTCCGAGGGCAATCAGAGAATCCATGTTGAAGTAAAAAGTAAACAGCCCTCTTATGCCTCCCCTTATCGTGCCCCACCCGAAGATAAAAATAACTGGAAATCCCAAAATCAAAATAACGGGTGCAATAAAATCTTCCGGCAAAAGAAAAAATCCGAACAATCTTTCGGACAACATTAAAATTGCAATTGGAATGGTTAAAACCCAACTCCATACGAGTTTCTGTTTCCAGCTTTTTATTTCGCTATCTTCAACAGGTTCGTCATGGTGATGCCCATCCATGTTTTCCATATCGTGCATTTCGTGATTCATCTTATTTTTTTGCTCATTGATAGTCTGTCTTTGTTTATTTTGTAGCCTAATCTTTTGTAGAAGTTGACTGCCGGAGATTTTTTGTTTGTCTCAAAATAAATTCGTTTGACTTTTTTGTTAATTGCATATCCTTCAATAAACTTCATTAAATCTTTTCCGACATTATGTTTTTGAGATTTCCTCTTAACCACCAAATCCTGAAGTATGATAACGGGACCTTCCCACCATTGCTCAATTTGGAAAACAAGAAGTCCAATTATCTCATTATCTTCTTTTGTGAAATAGATTTCTCCATTTTTATAATAAAAAATTAAACTTTTCAGCACAGATTTTAGAGAATCATTTTCATTAAATGGTGGTTTTGAAAGTTCTTCTTTCATTAATTTTCCAATTTCTCCAATATTCTTCTTCGTCGCTTTCTCTATTTTCATATTATCTCTCAATTCCCGCCAGTTTGTAACCGGCCCTCTCAACGGCTTTCTTAAGCTCATCGTCGGAAATTTCTTTTTCAGATTCAATCATCCCTTTCTTCAACATTAGACTGACGTTTGCCTCCTTTACTCCGGGAATTTTCTTAAGGCTTTTTTCCGTGTTTGAGGCGCATGACGCGCAGTGCATGCCTTCAATTTTAAGTTTTATTTTTTTCATTTTGCCTTTTCAAAATTTGCCTTTCTTTTATTTATTTTTTTCTTCTTGGATTTTGCAACTGTCTTACGAGCCAAATTATGAATAAAATCAAAGCCACGAAAATTAGAGTCATAAGAATCCACGGAAAAACCCACATTCCTGAGAAACCATAATTTCCCATCATCCCGCTGTAGCCATAGCTTGTACCCACATATCCAAACATACCGAATCCGCTAAATACGAAAATCACTGCCACTACAATGAGTATCCAAACTATTGTTTCGTTATCTTTCATTCTGTTGACCTCCTTTCATTTTTGTTTTCATTCTACTATCAATTTTCCAGTGCCCATCCCCATGCTGCAGGCGAATGTGTAGGTTCCTTTTTTAGTTGGTGTGAATTCAACATAGTCATTCGGTGTTTTTAGATATTTTGCAATTCCAAAATCTCTTATTGTGAAACTTCGATAACAACCCACCACGCTTGAATCAAGATATATTCTTACTGGTTTTCCCACTTCAACCTTGACGGTATTTGGGTAATAATTATAATTTTTCATGCTTAAAGTAATCTTCTGCGCTTCTCCATTACCGGCATCAACTAAATTCCCTGAAGAGTTTGAATTTTCCACCTTTAGCATAAAAAAACCCCCCACTAAAATTAAAAGAACGATTCCCGTTATGTACAAAGTTGATTTCCTTACTTCTATTTCATCAGTCATTGTAACAGTGCACTCCTTGGCCCAAATACGCTGAGCCATATTGTTATCGCCGTCAAAAGCAAGCTCCAGAAAATCGTGAAAAATTCCCCATCTTTATGCTTTCTTTCCAATTGTTTCGATTCACTATAAATCAGATAATTTAATCCGCTTAATATAAAAGCCGAGACAACAAAGATAACAACTCCTGCCAATTTCAAATTGTCATTGAACATCATTATTGAGGTCATCGCACCCATCAGCCCCCCCATGAAACCCGCCATCATTCCTTCCATGATGCCCATTATGCCGCAACATTTTCCGTTCCAAATCCCGAAAAGAATACCTGTTGACATTCCAAACAAACTGCCCCAAAACATTCCGTTGGTTGAGGCCATGAAAAATCCAGGGAGGAATCCTGCAATCATTCCGATTGTCATTCCGATCATCATTCCGCTCATGCATGGAAACTCCTTGTATGCTCTAACGTGTCTTAGCGACGGCAAAATCAGGGCATAGCTCAAAATAATGAAGAACAAATAAAAACCATATTTCGGAATGAAGTTTTCTATGTATCTTAATTTGAACATGTAAAGAACACCTAAAATAAAGAAGGAAGTTGTGAGCGATATGAATATTGTTTTGACTAGCTCGCCTTCAACTCCTTCGCCATTAAGTTCCTTTACAAAATTTTTAAATGTCATAAGATATAAATAAAAAATAATTATATAAACCAATCGGTGAAACTAGTTTTGTAATTAATTAACTCCTCAATTTTTAGTATCATCCTATCTAAAAATCTCTATTTTACCAAGTTTAGTCAATGCAATTTGGCTTATCAAAGCACCCTAATTCTTTAGATTGTTCTGACAATGTGTTGGTGTGATAAACAAACATGCCTCCAACTAAACTGCTTATTGAAATTAGCATCAATCCTAATTTTTTGTTTTCCATAAGATATTAGGACACCTTTTATTTAAAAATTATTTTATTCTCATTTTAAATGTTTAACGTGCTCGTAATAACCAGACCAGAGCATCCCTACACAAAATGCAAATAAAAGTTCTTCAATAGGAACCCCCAAAACAAAAATTCCAAGGAGTTCGTTTAGAGTCCAAACATCTTTAACAAATTCTGGAGAGATTAAGTTAATAACTAGGAAGAGAAAAAAATAAAAAACTAAAAACAATATTCCTCCCGTAATCACTTTTGTTTTTAAATCAGGTCTGCAAAGCAATAATAAAATTATTCCAATAACCATTGAAAGTATTGCAAGATAAATTACATTAATATCTAAATAAAAAACAAAAATCAAAAAAGAGACTATGGGGGACATTAAGGCAATTTTATGGAACACGCCAATTTCCTTATGTCTCTGTTTTATGCTTATTTTTTTGTGTTTTTCCTTGTTTGTGAAAAATTCATACAAAACAGAGGCAATTCCCCCTATGGAAAAAGTAAAGACAAAACTTTCTATATCAAATCCTGTTGTTGTTGCAAGGTTAAACAAAGATGGAGGATTCCAGTATTCTGGAACAAACAATGGTTCTGTAAATGCAAGCGGAAAGGTGATAAGACTTGCCCAAACCATTTCTTTTCTTAATCCTTTCCTCAATACAAAAATAACAATCCAAATTAATAAAATTCCGATTACACTTATCAGCCAAATGTTCATTTTCAGTTCTTAAATTTTTTAAGCAAATTTGTTGTAAATCCACGCAATTGCATATCCTGCAATGAATCCCCAGATAGCTGCCTCAATCATCCCTGCAAGGATTCCCAAGGGACTTACTGCAAAATACATATGGGATTGCAGCATCACATTGACCATGCCCCTGTAAAATCCAGTGTAGCCAAAAATCCCCATTAGGAACATTCCAACTGCGGAAACTATTGCTCCCGAATATCCAAGCGCAAGTTCATTCCATTTTTGAGCCATTTTTCACCTCCTTTTATTTTGAATTATCCACAATATCTTTTATGTCTTTCTCTACTTCTCCAGCATCCTCTTTATTTACTTCAGGAAAGAATTGCGAAATCATTCCAGGATTCATTCCTGCAATTTTTACTTTTCCATTTTCCTCAATAACATTAATTTTGCAAGGCATACAGAGAGATATTAATTTATTTTTGTTGAGAAAATTGCTTGCATGCTTTCCAGAGCATATCTCGATAATTTTTAATTTTTCATGGGAAAATTCTTTCGCAGCAAGCCTTTCTTTGACATCATAAACATTAAACAAAGCCCAGCCTTTTTTCTCAGTTGCCTTCAAAACCGAGACAACGGCCTCTTCAAAACTTTTTTTTGTTTCGACGATATACGCAAAATCTTCTGTTTTCATTTTTAATTTAATATCATTTAATTTAAAAACTAACCTTCTAAACACCCCTTATACAAATTAGGATGATGGCTCATGTGTTCGCGCCATTTTTCTTCACTCATTCCTACAGGAGGTGAGCAAATATCCTCTGAATTTGACTTTCCGTAGTCTCTTATTACATAACCTATGTTCGGGAAAAAGACCATTAATATCAATGCGATTAAGGTTATCACAATGATTATCCACAAAACTATTTTTTTATCCATCTTAAATTTTATGTATTTTTTTCATTTTATTTTTATGATTCAACATGAGAACTATTCCGAAAACATTTGAGATTATTCCTATTGCAAAGAACGCCGTTTGATACTTTACGAGAAACAAAGCAAGTCCTGAAAGCCCTATTATCGGAATTATGTTAAGCAGAAAATGACTACAGCACGCAATCATTGAACCTCCTGAAATTCCTCCGCTTACTGCAACCGTTCCAGTCATTTGTGCAGTATGTTTTATTGAGTTGTACAATCCTATTTGAGTTCCAAAGCCAATCACAAGAGGAACAATCCAGTACCAAACACTTTTAAAATTTAAAATTGCAAATTCAAACCCCTGAAAAAAAGTAATCACAGACATATAGAATAAAAACAAAGAGACTCCCGCCAAAACCCCGAGGAAAACAGGTTTTTTATTTCTCAATTTACTCATCACAGCATTCTAGCAGTTTTTTAATTGAGGAAAAAATGCCCTTTGCCTCTTTGCTATTTTCTTTAATTTTTATTTTCTTTTTTGAATTAGAATTCAACGACCAGAATAAACTATAAATTTCAGCCGCGTCTTTGTACATCTCCACGGCCTCTTTTTTCTTTTTTTCATGGAGCAAGCGATTTCCAACTTCATATAGTCTCATGCTCGTTGCAAGAAGATGCTTTGACATGCACCATTTTTCGCTTTCATCATCTTTTTCAACAATTAACCCAAGAAGTTTTTTTCTTACTTCTCTTACTGATTCCAGCATGTCCAAGAATTTTTCATTACTCGTTTTTACATAGCTAAAAAATGCGTGTTCTTCCAAACTTACAAGATTCATTAGTCCTATACTCAAATCCCCAAATGCACTTATGTCTAATTTGTTTTTCTTCTTTATTTCATCTATTTTTTTTATAAAATTTTTAGTTTCCATTTTATGTTAAAGACAGAATGATCAGTGCTGTGATGAATAACAGAAGAAAAGTCAGCAAAATACCTTGGAATGGAATTGCTTTACCATTTCTTTTTTCTTTGATCTTATGGTTTAATTTCGGAGAGATCAACACTACCCCTCCTCCAAGAAAACTGCTTAACAAAGAATAATTGAACGCGAAAGTTAGTCCATAATCTCCGACGAATGGAATGTAAAGCGGACCTATTGCACTGAATATTGGCATGAGGGGAATGATTGTTGTCAGAAAGATAATTGAAATTATTGCTGTTTTTTGAAAAGGAAGATATTTCTTCTTTACTATTTTCGCAAACCACATCCCCATAGACATTGCAAATGCCCCTATGAACAATGCAATCACAACCTTGCTGACACCAAGCCAAACAGCCGTGCCGGCCGCTGCTCCTGCGCCGATGGTGCATAGAGGACAATGTGCAGATATGTTCTCAATTAAAAGAATAGGCAGAACAAAAAAAGAAAGAAATTTCTTTTCCATGTTAAATCCTCATGAATTCTTCATAGCTTTCGTCGTTGTTTACAGAATAAATAATAAAATCTCCAGTTTTACCTCCAGGCATTCCGGGACTTCCCGAAGGCATTCCGGGCATCGCAATCCCCTTTATGTTTGGTTGTTCTTTTATGAGTTTTTCAACGGCCTCCAGAGGGATATGTCCCTCAATAAAATAATTCTCAACAATAGTGGTGTGGCAACTTTGGAGTTCTCTTGGAATTCCGTACTGTACCTTTATCGCATCCGGATCCTGGACATTAAATGAATTGACTTTTGGAATCACTTTTCCGTCAACATAATCCGTGTAAACAGAGCAACATCCACAGGTCAGGGATTTGTAAATGTTTATTTCTCCTTCAATTGAGTTTATTGTTGCAAAACCACTTGCTTTAGAATCTCCAAAAAACAAAAATACAGTGAGAAAAACAATTCCTAACCCTACAGTTAAGAATATCCACTTTTTGGATTTAGGTTTTTTAGATTCCTGATTATTTTCCATTTTTTGTTTTTTTAAATCGTTACAGCATCCTTTTTCTTCTTTTGTTTCATGGCATTTCATCAGCAGCCACCAACCATTCCACTATATGCACTTGCCGCCTGTCCTGCGTTGGCACCTAAAGTACTAACGCTTCTAGCATCATTAAAGAAAGTCGCGAAAATCACAACAAGAAGCAACAGTCCTATGATCCCCCACAAAACGAGCTTTCCTAAATTCTGTTTTTTTATTTCCATTTTACCTCCATGATTTTTATTTTCACAGCATCCATTAGCATCCCCCCACCATGTTACTAGAAGCAGATGCACTGCTACTTACACGTGCAGGAATTGTTCCATGCATTTCATAATTCATTTTTTCATTTTCTGTCCAGTCAGAGGTATCCAATTTTCCAGAAATTGAATTTCCGTTCAAATTTGATTGTTTGTATGTTGAAAAAATTACCAGTATCAACAACATTCCTATGACAATCCACAGCATTGTTTTTTTGCTTATTTCCATGTTGTACTAACAGCTTCCAACTTGGCTGCTTCCTCCACTTGCTTTTCCTTGCTCGATTCCTCTGTAGGTGTTTGTTGTAAGGTTTATGTAGCTTGTTTCAATTCCGTAAGATTTCATTACACTTGCTTTTCCCTCAAGAATTCCCGGAAAGAAAAGGACTTTCCATTTTCCAACTTCTGTTAAAATCTGTTCGTCAGACATTTCAGGGTGGTATTTTATCAAGTACTTTGTCAAACCGCGCATAGCATAACTGTGTGCGCATCCACACGCCATATCTCCGTTCTCAAATATAATCGCACGGGCTCCGCAACAATATTCGCATGAGATTCCGTTGTATTGGTTATATAGTATATCGATATATCTTTCCATATCTTCTCCCTCAAGCGTTTCCACAACATCAATATTTCCGAGGAATCTTATTGTATCGTCGGCAAGCTTCGGATTATTTGGAGAAACATAATCATAACTTATCCCGAGTTCTTCTCCATACACCTCTGGGATTCCTGTCGGAATAATCTCTGAAGCAGAAACTAATCCTACAACCGTAGTATTTCCTGTAGGATTGTCCCAACTATAAAAAAGAGTTATAACTAACACTACAATGACTGCAATCTGTGCGTAAAATTCATAGTCTATTCTTTTATTTTGCTCTTGCTTTTTCATAAACATACTAGAATGGAATTTTATTTAAGCGCTTTTGTGAAACTAGTTTCAGTACACAAAAAGTTCTTAAACAGGTTTTCTCTTAGTTTGTCATGGAAAACAAAAATGTTGGGTATCTTTTGCTGGGAATCTCTATTTTGATTATATTTATAATATTCATATTCAACAATGCCATAAAAGAATTTGGAGAAAAAAATTGTGCCTTGATTCAGGAAGGACTTTTTTGTCCAACTCATTCCGCGGTAAATCAGCAGACCTACTTGTCGCTGGTAGTTGTTGGATTGCTTGTTTTAGTCGCCCTGTTTTTGATATTTTCAAAACCGCAGGAGAGAATTATAATAAGAAAAGTCGGAAAAAGAAGAGTTAAGATTGACACTTCTGAATTGAAAAGCGAGGAAAAAAAGATTTTGTCGTTGATTCAGGAAAACAAGGCAGTATTTCAGGCAGATTTGATTGAGAAAACAGGTTATGGTAAGGCGAAAATGACAAGAATCCTCGACAGGCTTGAGGGAAAGGGTTTCGTCGAGAGAAAAAGACGCGGCATGACTAATGTGGTTGTGCTAAAGGAATAATTTTTCAAATATTAAAGTGTTAAACATAAAATCCAAAGATGATGAACAAAGGAAAGTTGACTCTCAAGGAAAACTTGGTGTCTTAAAGAACAAACACAAATTTTTAAACTATTTTTTCTAATCTTAAGCAATGAAAAGGGTGATTCTTGACGGCAGAAAAAATCTGGAAAAAACTTTAAAGTATTTGAAGACGAAAAACAAAATTCTTCTTTTAACAACTTCCAATCGATGGGAAGGTGAAAAACTTCCGCCAAAGAGCACAAGTCTTGCGGTTTTGATTAAAAAGAAGCTCGGAAAAAAGGTTGTTCTGATTGATGTTTCAAAATTGAAAATATATGCTTGCGAGGGAAATGTCTCGTCATCAAAAGGGAACAATTGCGGAGTTGAAGGCGCTGTTTTGAAAGACAAGAAAAAAAATCCGTCAGGATATCACCGGTGCTGGGCAAGCATAAACAACAAGGATGATGAACTGTGGAAAATCTCAAGGGCAATATTCAAATCGGGTTGTGTTGTCTTTTTTGGAAGCGTGAGATGGGGACAAATAAATTCAATATATCAGAAACTAATTGAGCGTCTTACGTGGATAGAGAACCGGCATTCCACTCTTAAGGGAGACAATATTGTAAAAGACATTGATGTAGGGATTATAATTGTTGGGCAAAATTGGAATGGCAAGAATGTTCTAGGAATTCAAAAGCAAGTCCTCAGATTTTTCGGATTTAATGTTGTCAATGACTTGTGCTGGAACTGGCAGTATACCGACGATGAAAACGACGAATCGCCCGAATCATATAAAGATGCGATAAGCACCTTTAAGAAAACTTTTTTTTAGAGAACGCCCCGTCCTTGAGCGAGAACACGAAGTTTTCTCGCGCACTTTCCTATTTGAATATTCGTTTAAACTGATTGCTCGGTCAGAAAGATTTCGCTGCGCTCAATTCTTTAAACGCCCCGACCGAGATTCGAACTCGGGTCACGGCCGTTCTTCATCCACCACTCATGAGGTTTACTCAAGGGAGGTTGAGTGTCAAGGAACCGTTAGGTGCCTTACATTTGAAAGGGCCGCATTCTTGGCCTCTGAACTATCGGGGCTTCAGCTTTTCCGATAGTCCTATGCGATTTCGTCAAGGTGTTTGGAAATCGCCGTTCCGTGTCGAGGGAAGGTTGAACGTCAAGGAAACCTCGTTTCCTTACGCTGAACTATCGGGGCTTTATTTTATAATTGGGCTAATTTGATTTTTAAAACTTCTTGTATGTTTTATGTCAGCAACATACCTCGATTTTTGCAGTTAGTTATTGATGTTTCCTCGCTCGCAAACTCGCTCAGTTTAAGTTAATAATAAAAACCAATCATCATCTTTTGAATTATTATTTAAACTTAATGGCGAACATAGTGAACACAAATTTATTCTATCAAAATGAGCCCGCTCGGATTTGAACCGAGGACCCCTGCCTCTCTTAGAATCTTCCAAGAGAACCATAATTCCCGTGAATCATGTTCGTATAAGAGCAGTGCTCTAACCAAGCTGAGCTACGGGCTCATTCTGTTTTTGCCACGTAGCGAAGGTATTTTAGTTTTTCTACAGCTACGCTTCGTGAGTTCGTAGCTACCCAAACGATTTAAACTTATTCAAATCGGAAAGTACGCGAGAGCAAAATTTTCAGTGATTCGCAATGCGTATGCGTAATCGCACTTCGTGTTCTCGCTGAGCTACGGGCTCGTGAAACTTGATTGCATTTGTAATATTTAAAGTTTCTTTTTGTCATTGTATTCTCGGCAAGTGAGGCATTTTCCTTAACAAAGTTTATAAATTTCTTTTTTCTAAATTAGCCATGGGAAGAGAGGTACGATTGTTGTTTTTATTTGCAATTCTGTTCTTTGTGGGTTTTGTTTCCGCGACAGTCATTTACGATGATTTGCATTTGAACATTCAGGTCACAAACTCCACAGGATATGTCCTCACGGGAACATACACTTTCTTCTTCAACATTTCAAATTCCACTTCATGTGGAACCGCAAATATAATTTATTCAAACAGAACTTCTCTCACAACAGACGTAAGAGGAATTGTGAGCTATGATTTGCCAAATGTTACCCTTGATTATGACAAGCAATATTGGCTTTGCTATTATCGCAATGGCGTATTGCAAAGCACCTCAAAAATCACAAAGACACCTTACACTTTTAACACAATGCGAATAAACGCTTCAGGGATAGTAAATAATTCAAATATTGACTTAACAAATTATAACATCTCCGCGAAATTTCTCCTCGGTAATGGAAGTTACATCACGGACATAGTCGCAACAACTGCAACGACTTCAAATTCAACAACCTGGTGGAGCGGAATAACAAGTTGGGCAAGCGGATGGTTTACCGAAGTAAGCAACCAGTTAAGGTTCAATGAAACAAAATTGAACGAGACAATAAACGCATTTCTTGGAAACGGAACATTCACGGGAAAGATAATCTGGAGCCAGGCATTCAACGGAACTCTCGCGAGAAACTCAACAATCGCATCATATATCGTCGCGAAAAACAACACTTTGGGAACATATGTAAGAGCAAAGAACGATTCTTTAGCAATATGGGTTCTGGCAAAAGGTTATTCCACAGGAGGAGGTTCTATGAATTATACAAACCTTGCAAGAATAAATATCTCAAACACTTTTGGAGCGTTTAACCAAACATTTGACACAAACGTATTTTTCATTGATGCAACAAGAAACAGAATTGGAATAGGGACGACAAATCCGCAAAATCTCCTGAATGTTTTAGGTGACGCGAATGTTACTGGAAATCTTTTCATCAATAATCTAAAAGCAATAACATGGACAAATGCATTCAACGGAACTCTCGCGAGAAACTCAACAATCGCGACTTACATTCTAGCAAAAGACGGACTTTACAACAACACGATAAAAAGTTACCTCGACGCCAAAGATTTAAGCTTCAACACTTCGTTGAAGAATTACCTCGACACAAAAGACACAAATTTCAATAACACCTTGAAGTCATATCTCGACGCCAAAGACACTTCATTCAACAACTCAATTGCATCGTGGGCAGGGATAAAATTCGTGAATGCGTCGGGCGACACTTTGACAGGAACATTTAACTTTAATGGGGGCTGGCAAACATCAGGTTTGACAATTTCCGGAGGAGACATTTATGCACAGACAGGATTTTTCTACAACATTACTGGATTGGATGTGAATACACTAAATGTTAACGGGACAATTCTTCCACCGACGAGATGGAACAACACTTTTGACATCGGAAATGCAACGTTAAGATGGAATGACCTTTATCTTGGGGGAGTCCTTTATTCTTCTGGAGCAATTTACACAGGAGGTTCTCAAGTCGCAACAAACTCAACAATTGCATCATATATCGTCGCGAAAAACAACACTTTGGGAACATATGTAAGAGCAAAGAACGATTCGCTTGCATCATTCATCTCGGGAAAAGGATACATAAACTGGGTAAACGCCATCAACGGCACGCTCGCAAACACAAAAGCATCAAACACTTTTGACGCGTTTAACCAAACATTTGATACTAACGTATTTTTTATTGACTCGACAAGAAATCGCATAGGCATCGGAGACACAAATCCATCAAAGACATTAAATGTAAAAGGAACTTTCAACTTAACAAGTAATGCAACTTTTGACACTAACACATTCTTCGTAGATGCAACAAGAAACAGAATTGGTATTCTGGAAACAAATCCTTCAAAAACACTGACGGTGAAGGGAACATCAAATTTCACAGATAATTCTACGTTCAACACTAACACATTCTTCGTAGATGCAACAAGAAACAGGATTGGAATAGGGACGACAAATCCCTCGCACAAGTTAACTGTCTCGGGGAGAATAAACATTACAAACTCTACAAAAGGAACAAGCGGATTAATCTGGCACAATGGTACCGGAATATGTATCGGAAGTTGTTAACATCAGAAAAATGGAAAAAATATTGAATAAATTTGAAAGGAGGAAAATTTAAAAGTCTTCGAGGTTTAAAAATAATATGGAAACAAAAAAGATTAGCGATAAAGAAATAAGAAAGATTGTGGAAGACATGGCCCTTATAAAAGAGATATTATTTTACAACAGCAATATAAAGGACTCTGAAGGAGAATTTTCGGATTGGGCAAAAATAGAGTTAGAGAAAGCAAGAAAAGAATTTCTCATGAAGACCTTAAAAAAGAATTAGGGTTATGACTTTCAAAGTTGAATACTCAAATCAATCTCAAAAATTTCTCAAAAAATCAAATAAGCTAGTTACAAGAAGAATTATATCAAAAATTGATAAACTAAGAATTGGAGATTATCGTGCATTGATAGATATTGATTTTGAAAATAAAATTCTAATAATTCAGGTTTTTGATAAACGCGGAAAGATTTACAAATAAAATATTAAAATGAAAGATTTGCCAAAAGTGGAAACCGATAAAAAAGAGATGAGAATCATTAATAATGGGAATAATTTTTCAAAAATAATAAATTGTTTTTTTTTATTTTTAATCGCATTTTTGTCAATTGCTTTTGTCAGCGACTTTGTTTCTGCAGCCATAACTTATGACACAAACACGAGCGTCGCAAAGGCAACACAAGTCGCGAGTTATACGTGGAAACACACTGTGGGTGTAGGTTCAAACAAATTTCTTATCGTGGGTGTTGCATATGATGAAGCCTCTTCAACTAAAGTAAGCAATGTTAGCTTCGGTTCTCAAGCTTTCACTAGATTAAATGGAACAACACCAGGAGGTGGTGGAGGAAGCATTGAAGTATGGTATCTTCTGAATCCGGATTCAGGAGCAAAATTCATAAAAGTTAATATGAGTGGAGCTACTACTCCAACAGCGGCAGGAGCAGTTTCATATTTTGGAGTAGACCAATCAAATCCGATTAGTGCCTCTGCAACGAGTGCAGCAACATCCACAGGTGCTATCGTTCTGGTTGCTTCTGCAACGAACAAAATTGTTATTGACTTCCTTTCTAAACGTTCAGTAGAAGCACCTGTTGTTGGTGCTGGTCAATCACAAATTTTGAGGAATTTTACAGCAATAGGTTCGGATACATGGATTGCATCTTCCAAAGAGAGCGGAGCTTCAACTGTTAATATGAGCTGGAGTTGGGGGGTGTCAAGAAGATATGGAATAGTGGCAACTTCACTTAATCCTGCTACTGCAGTTTCAGTTGTAATAGATTATCCTACAAGCACATTATACTCAACAGCAGTTACACAATTAAATTATACTGTAACAAATTCTTCAGCCAATCGTGCTTATTGCTGGTACTCTCTTGATTCAGGAGCAACAAATTCCACTCCTGATTCTACTTGTTTAGATTTTACAGGATTGTCATCATCAAAAGGTTCAAACACTTGGAGAGTTTATGCAAATGATACTTTAGGAAACAACGGTTCTGCATCAGTGACTTTTGAGCAGGACAATGCTTCTCCGACATTGGTTTTAGATTTTCCACTAAACAATACAAACCATATAACTAACACAATAGATTTTTTAGGCTCAATTACAGATGGGACGTCTATAAAAAATGTCTCTCTCATCATAAATGGAACAAGAATTCAGACAAACTCAACAACATACAGTAGTATGCCTACTTTGGGAACTTATACAGGTACTACTTTTACAAGACCCAATCCTCGAGACATAGTATATTATGACGACATCTTTTGGATAACAAATATTGGAAATCTTGAGGTTTTTGCGACATGGGCAGATAATCTGACTGCTAATACGCGCGGTTTTAATTACTCGTCGGGAGGTGGAAATGGAAGTCCGCAGGGAATAACTGTGTATAATGATTCTTTTTGGATAGTTGACGATACAGACGATGAATTATACAAATACTACACAAATGGAACCTACACAGGCACATCATTCAACTATTCAGCAGGAGGTGGAAATGGACTTCCTACTGGAATAACTTCATACAATGATTTCTTCTGGATAACGGATACTTTAGATGGCGAAGTATACAAATATTACACAAATGGAACCTACACCGGAACAAGCTTCGACACAGTGGCCAACCCCTCCGGAAATCCTAGTGGAATAACTTCATACAATGATTTCTTCTGGATAACTGATTCTGCAAATGACCAAGTATACAAATATTACACAAATGGGACTTACACAGGCACATCATTCAATCATTCAGCAGGAGGAGGAAATGGATTTCCTAGTGGAATAACTGCGTACAAGGGAAAATTTTGGGTGGCGGACAATACAGACAGTTTATCTTACCAATATCAATCAGGTTACATCCATTATGAATTTAATGATGTTTCAGTATCAGACGGAAACAACAACTGGACTTTGGAAGCTTATGATACCGGGTCAAACAAAGGCACAACAGAAACAAGAACATTTAACGTGACTGCTGATAGAACAAATCCACTAATATCCTACAGCACATTGACAAAGGCAAATAATACTAAGATAGGGGTAGATTGGATTGCATTAAATGTTTCCATAACGGAGGCAAACAGGGACACGACAACTTTCAGATTGTTCAACAGTTCTGGACAAGCAAACAAAACAGGTTACTCAGCCGCGATTAACAGAATTAATTTTACAGGTTTAGTCGATGGAACTTATCAATATAACGTTACTGTAAGTGACCTTGGAGGAAATATTAATTCAACCCCCACAAGATATATTTATCTAGATACAACAAATCCTTCAGTCTTTCTTTCTTCTCCCGCGAACAACACAAATCATACAACTAGCACGATAAATTTTTTAGGTAGCGTCGGAGATGGCGGTAATGGAATCATCTTGAATGTCTCACTTATCATAAACGGAACAATAGTCCAGACAAATTCAACAGAATTCGATATTCCCAGTTTGGGAACTTACACTGGCACAAGCTTTTCTCCAACCGCTGCAAATACAAATATAGATTCAATAGCAGTATACAATGATTTCTTGTGGGTGGCTGATCCCACTAATAAGGAAGTTTATAAATATACTGCAAGCGGAACCTACACGGGCACAAGCTTTGATACGCAGAGTGGTGGGGGATCTAACTCACTTCCCGTCGGAATAGAAGCATACAATGATTTTCTTTGGATAGTTGATTCTACTGACAACGCAGTCTACAAACACTGGACAAATGGAACCTACACCGGAACTTCGTTTAATTCTACAGGAGGCAATATAGATCCTAATGGAATAACTTCATACAATGATTTCTTCTGGATAACTGATACTACTACCGACAATGTATATAAATACTGGACAAATGGAACCTACACCGGAACATTCTTCAATCATTCAGGACCAGGTGGAAATCGATTTCCAGATGAAATACGATTCTACAATAATTTCTTCTGGATAGTTGACGGAGTAGCTGATAAAATTTATAAATACTGGACAAATGGAACCTACACCGGAACTTTTTTCAATCATTCAGAAGGAGGAGGGAATGCATTCGCTGATGGAATGTGGGTATATAACAATTTCTTTTGGATAGCCGACAATGCAGACGGTAAATTTTATCAGTACAGAAATGGATATGCAAATTACACATTCAACAATATTGAAATTGTAAGCGGAAATCAGAACTGGACGTTAGAGGTATATGATAGTTTTGGACATCGTGGAACAACAGGAATTTGGGAGTTTACTTCTATCGACACCACTAATCCACTAATATCCTACAGCACATTGACAAAGGCAAATAATAGCGCAACATCAAACAACTGGGTTGCATTAAATGTTTCCATAACAGAGGCAAACAGGGACACGACAACCTTCAGATTGTTCAACAGTTCTGGACAAGTAAATAAAACATACTATACTACAAGCGTTAACAGAATAAATTTCACAGGACTTGCCGACGAAAATTATAGATACAATGTTACCGTCAACGATACTGTTGGTCATATTAATTCAACTTCGACAAGATATATAACACTTAGTGTTGAAACCACTTGTAGCTGTCCGACTTCTGGAAATTGGGTTATAAGTGACGGAAGCAGTTGCTTGCTGGACTCTGCCTGTTCAATATCCCCAAATTCAGTGAGAGTGATGAGTGGAACTCTGAAAATATCAAACACGGGTTCTCTTCAGGCAAATGGCTGCTTTGTTGCAGATGGTGCGAAAATATTTGTTCAGGACGGCGGAAAATTTTTGTGCAAGGGATAATAAATTAATATTTAAGAAAATTTAAATACTATAGTTGTTCTATAGTTTTCATGGTAACAACTATACAGCTTAAGGAAAATGTGAAAAAGATTCTTGATGGGTTAAAAGATGGAAAAGAAACTTATGAGGAGGTCATTCTAAAGATAATAAACAATTTAGAGGAGCAAAAAAGGAAAAATGTTGACTTTATGATTGAGGGGGCTAAAGAAACAGCAGAGGAAAGTTTGAAGATAACAAAGAGATGGGAAGGGGCTTTATTGGACGGATTGGATAAAAATGAAAAATGGTAGAAATCAAAAGAGGAGAAATTTTTCTGGCTAATTTGGAGCCTGTGAAAGGAAGTGAGCAGGGAGGAAAAAGACCGGTCGTGATAATCCAGAATAATATATACAACAAATACTCTCCGACAACCATTGTCGCTCCAATAACATCTAAGTTGTATCAAAAAGAGTATCCAACAAATGTCAGACTATCAAAAAAGGATTCAAAATTAAATAAAGATTCAACCATTCTTCTTAATCAGATAAAAACAATTGATAAATCAAGAATTATAAAAAAAGTTTCAATACTAAACACCGATATTATTAATAAAATCAATCTTGCAATAAAGGCAAGTTTATCACTGGATTAGTTGGGAAAATTTTATAAACTTTTGACATTTAGTTGATAAAAATCAAATAATCCTGAGTTCCTTGTTGAAGTACTCTTTTGCAACTTTTTGCAGTTCAATTAATCTGCGCTTGTTTTTTCCAATCAGCGCCGCTTTGCTTTGAATACCTGCTGTTATGATTATTTCATTGCCTTTTATTTCCAAATTCCTGAATGTCAAAGGATTAACTATGAAACCCATGAATTTTCTTATATCTTGAGGTCCGAGTGGCATGGGAATGACTTTTATTTTTCTCCCGAGGATTTCACCCATTTTCTTTACGTTTTTTCCGTTTTCTCCTATCGCCTTGGAAACAAGATTTTTTGGAACGCAGAAAGTTATGAACTCATTGTACATGAAGCAGAATCTTGTGCTGACTCCTGTCATTTTGGAAAAAAGATTCAAATATCTCATGTCCTGCATGCTTATTGTGCTTTCCATTTTTGATTATAAGTTGAATTTTATTTGAAGTGATTTGTGCTCGTTCTCCTCGAAAGCCAATGGCGCGCACAATTTATTTGAAGATAACAAAACTCCTGCAAGGTTAATCTGGCCACTATGGTGATTTGCACGGCTAATAACATTTCTCGTCGGTTTTTGTTTTTCTTCTAAATATTCAGTTTCCATTTTAATCTTTAAATCCCTTTACTTCACATTTGGTTAATTCAAACAACCCTTCTTTATATGCTCGATAAACCGCGCTTCTTTTAGTAGTTGCTCTATAAAATCTTTCATCTTCAATAACTCCTTCGTCTTTTCTAAATTTTCCCGTGACTTTCCAAGTGTTAACATAAATTATTTTATCATCCAAACTGATTATCTCTCCCATTATTTTTTATGTAACTTATTAATTTTTATCACACTTCTCTTTAGATTTCATTCCGTGACTTTCCTTACAATTTTTTCTTCGGCAGTGATTTTTTCAGAATCCTTTTTCACAAGTTTTCCGACGACTTTTACCATCAATCCCGGCAGGCCTGTTCCAACGGGAACCGGTTGGTTTAAAATTATGTTCTCGATGACGCTGGCTAAACTGTCCTTACTGCCTTTTATCGACGCGTTCACAAATTGTTTTACCGGCGTTTCGAAAGTTGCCCTCGCCAATATCGATGATTTTTGTGCGATTATTCCCATTCTTGTTATTCCTTTTATTTCTCCGGTGTTTGTCATTGCGTCTGAAATAAGTTCCAGGTGCCTCCAGTCAATGTCCAGTCCTTGCGTGTTGAGGACTTTTTTTATTTCCTCGACGATCATTTGTCGCGCAACCTCTATTCCGAAGACTTCCGCAACTTCATGCAAATTATTTGAAATTGTTCTCTCGGGATTTATCTCTTTGAGCTCAACGATTTTCCTTAAGTTTGTTCCGAGCGTGACAATTAGGTAATCTTTCTCGTTTTTCAGAACCATCACCTGTTCAACTCCTTTTATTCCGGAGAATATTGTTTTCTTTATTTTTTCCTTTAGTTTGTATATCTCTCTGAAATTGTAATCTGACGCGTTTATTATTATCGAATCGGCGCGTTCACTTACCTTGTAACCCAAATCGCCGAGCATTCCAACAACTTTTTTTGTGCCTACATGCGCTTGCCTTAATCCCTGCTTGTCTGTTTTTATTTCAATGTTCTTGTTGTTGAAATTTATTTTTATCTCGGAGGCGATTTCTTCCACCTTCGTTTCCTTTATTTTTTCCGCGAATGTTCTTGCATCATTTTCATTGTTGAATTCTTTTCTTAAGTGAATTTCCATCTGCGGTGAACTGGGTTTTTTTCTGGCGTCAAAGATTTCAATCATCCTCGGCAATCCTGCGGTAATTTGCATTTCCTGGACTCCTGCGAAGTGGAAAACATTCAGGGCCATTTGAGTGGAAGGTTCTCCAAAACTTTGCGCTGTTATTATTCCGATTGCCTCTCCGAAATCCATTTTTTCTTTTGTGTGGAGTTTGGAAACATCCAGGCCGTCATAGCCGTAAACAAATTGAATTATGTTGTTGTTGCTGTCCCTTATTGTTCCGTCGTATTCCAGTCGCAAGTCCTGAATCGCATTTGCCAATCTTCTGTAAAGGTATCCTGATTTTGGAGTTCTTAATGCAGTATCCATCAGAGAGTCACGTCCTGTTATTGCACCGAAGAAAAATTCATCGGGTCTCAGGCCGCGCATGAAGGAACTTTTTATGAATCCTCGCGATATCGGTGAATACTCTCCTTTTCTGAAAAATGAAAGTGTTCTTTGATTGTATCCAATCTCCACCCTCTTTCCCCAAAGTGCCTGTTGCCCGACGCAACACGCGATTTGAGTTATGTTAAGAAGGTTTCCCCCTCCTCCCGAGATTATCATGTGATTCACGGGATTGTCTTTAGGGAATTCTTCCTTTACAATCTCCCCGATTTTTGTTCTTACTTCGTTGAGAATCTGGAGTATTCTTAATTCTCTGGATTCATGGGCATTTTTTCCAGGGATAAGCTCAAAATTTCCATACTCAAAAGCTGCGATTATCTCTTCTGTTTTTCTGCTCGCCTTTTCTATTATCTCCTCTGACTTGGCTATTGCATTTTCATTGAGGTCAAGATCCTCGAGAGAAATTGTGATTCCTCTGTTTGACAGGTATTTCACTCCGAGATTGAATGCATCGCGAATCGCCCTTATTGTTTTCGTTCTTCCTACGGTTTTGTCCAATTCCATTATCAACTCTCCGTTCTCCTCGCCGAAAATTGTCTTGTCCACTTTCCCTCTTGTTATTTTTCCGTCTTTTATTGTCAAAGAGGAATTTGAAAAGTTTATTTTTGGCAGGAACTCGGAAAAAATTTCAAGTCCTGTCGTGTTCTTTTTGGAAATCGTTGCTTCAACTCCAGAACTGTAAAGAAGCTGGTTTGCGCGGTCGTTTTTTATTTCGCTTAATCCGAGAAGATAGTTTCCCGTTACTGCATCTTCGTCAAGCCCGAGGAAATTTGTGTTGTTCTTAGGAGAAATGAGATTTTCCTTTACATCCAGGAGTATGCGTGCCTCTGCTCTTGCCTCTTCTGTCTGTGGTGAGTGAATGTTCATTTCATCACCGTCGAAATCTGCGTTGTATGGAAATGTTACAGAAGAATGCAGTCTGAATGTTTTTCCTGGAAGCACGCGAACAAAGTGGGCCATCAGGCTTCCCTTGTGCAGGCTTGGATGACGATTGAATAATACCACGTCGCCGTTTTGAAGATGCCTTTCAACTCTGTATCCAGGAGATATTTCATTCATGATTTCTTCCTTCAAATCAGAGGATATTTTTTTTCTTTTTCCGTCGGGTCTGATAACATAGTTTGCTCCGGGATAGTCTTCGCCGCGCTCTATTAATTTTTTCAATTTTTCTATGTTTAAGTCATTTACAACCTCGGAAACAGTTACAATTTTTGCTATCTCATAGGGAACTCCAACTTCGTTTATCTCTATCGACGGATCCGGAGAGATGACTGTTCTTGCCGAGTAATTAACTCTCTTTCCCGCCAGATTTTTTCTTATTCTTCCTTCTTTTCCCTTTATTCTTTCTTCTATTGTTTTCAACGGCTGTCCGCTTCTGTGTCGAGCAGGAGGAATTCTTGCAACAGAGTTGTCAAAAAAAGTTGTTATATGATATTGAAGCAAATCCCACAAGTCGGTGATTATCACTTCCGGCGCTCCGGCATTAAGATTTTCCCAAAGTCGCTGATTTGCCCGGATTATGTCGCTTAGTTTGTGTGTCAAATCGTCTTCGCTTCTTTCCCCTGATTCAAGAATAATGCTCGGTCTTACTGTCACGGCAGGAACAAGCAAAAGCGTGAGAACAGCCCACTCAGGTCTTGCCGCCTCGGGATTTACTCCGACTTTTCTTAATTCCTCGTCGGGAATGTTAACAAGTATTTCTCTTACCTCTATCGGAGACAATCTTTTTTTCCCGATGTAAAAACTTGTCGGCTTGTCAAGCTTTACTTTTTCATGCGCAGCGTTGCAGTAAGGACATCTCTTTTGGTCCTTTGATTTTTTCACACGCTCGCTCGGAGGATATTTTTGGAGGTCTTTTTCAGAAAGCATGAGTTTTCCGCATTCATGGCAGAAGCATCTCAATCCCATTTCAATTAGAGGAATGTATTTCAGGTGAATCACAGGGCGTGCAAGTTCTATTCTTCCCGGATGTCCAAGACATTCTTTCAATCTCCCTCCGCATGTACGGCATCTAACTCCGGGATCTATTGCCCCCAATCTCAAATCCATCAATCCTCCGTCGACAGGATATCCGTCTATGTCATACAACTCAGGAGTCACTATTTTCGCGACAGAAATCTTGCTGATTTGTTCAGGACTGAAAAGTGAAAATCCTATTTCGGAAACTTTTTTTCTGACTTGTTTGTTCATTTTAATCTAAATTTAAAACATTTAATTTTAGTGATAATCCGAGGAGGTACAATGTGCTTCTACCTTCTAATATGCTCTCATCCCCTAATTCAAACTCTCTTTTTATATTCTCAAATCTTCTTTTCAGAATTCTCTGAGATTCTGCATAATCCTTTGTGTTATATGGATTCTCGTTGTTCATTTTAGTTTATTTTTTTCCAATCCAAAAGTTTAGTTAATCCGTCTTCCCATGCATGTGCGATTGCATTCACATCGCCCGTGGCCCTGTACATTCTCTCATCGGTTTCTACGTTTCCGTCTTTTGTGTACTCTCCTGCTATTAGGTAAACACCTTTCACGGCTTCTTCTTTTCCATGGGGCAAGATGCTTTCTCCGTCGTTAATTTTTTCTACGCTTTTCATTTTATTCATATTTGTTTTTTAACTTTAGACTTGTTTTTATGTGCATTCCTTGGAGTTCTTCAAGCAGCAATTTGAAGACATACGAAACTTCTATCGGTTCGTTGTCCTCAGAACCGCAGATAGGACAGTAGACTCTTTCTCTTATGTTGTCTTCGACGGCAATTGCGCCACAGTGTTTACAAACGTAAAGCGTTACCTTGTCTGAATCGTATCTTTCTTTTAGCAACAGCGACGCACCGTGGGCAACAAGTGCCTGCTGTTCCATTTCACCCAATCTTAAAGCACCCCCTCTCGACCTTCCTTCTATTGGCTGTCTTGTAAGAAGCGCGATTTTTCCTGATGCGCGTCCGTGAATTTTGTTTGCAACCATGTATTTCAATTTCAGATAGTAAAGATTTCCAATGAAAATTCTCGCAGTCATTTTCTCTCCTGTTATTGGATTGTACATTGTTTCTTTTCCGTCGTATCTGAATCCTAAATTTTGAAGATTTTCTTCAAGTTCTTTTTTGCTTTCTCCGGAGAAAGGTGTTGCATCTGCACCTCTTCCTCTGATGCATGAAACTTTTCCGGCAAGCAATTCAAGCAAATATCCGACGGTCATTCTGCTTGGCAGACCGTGTGGGTTGAATATTACGTCTGGGCGAATTCCGTTTGCAGTAAAAGGTATGTCCTCTTCCGGAACAACCGCGCCAATAACTCCTTTTTGTCCGTGAGGTGTTGCAAACTTGTCGCCTATCTCCGGGATTCTCATGTCTCTTGTTCTTACCTGCACGATTTTGTTTCCTTCGTCGTCTTTCGTTATGAAAACAGATTCAACAATTCCTTTTTCTTCCTGCCTCATTGTTACAGAGGATTCTTTTTTTGTCTTCACGGAAATTTCCCTGGCTTCCGAGAGGAATTTTGGCGGCGAGAGTTTTCCTATAAGAACTTCATTTTCATTTATCTCCGCTTCGGGATAGACTATGCCGTCATCTTCTAAGAATCTGTAACTCTCCTCTGTTTTGTATCCAGATGTTCCCTTTTCTGGGATTGTTATTTCATCTTTCAATCCTCCTGCATAATTCATCTCCACAGCAGAGTGCGGACGGAAATAAAAGCTTCTTCCAACTCCCCTGTCAAGAGAACCCTTGTTGAATACAAGAGCGTCTTTCATGTTGTATCCTTCATAAGTCATTATTGCGACGACAAGATTCTGTCCTGCAGGATAAGCGTTTAATGTATCGTAGACAAAACTTCTTACGATTGGTTTCTGAGGATACTGAAGAACTGAAACGTCCGTGTCTAATCTGCATAAATAATTTGCGGCGTACAATCCAAGCGCCTGCTTTTGAGTCTTGCTTCCACGATTCAACCTCGAGCTCTGGTCGTGATTTCCGTATGGAACCAATGAGGTTACAACTCCAAGCAAATCCATGGAATCAATTTCAAGATGGGTGTGCTCAGGGCTTAGTTCCTCTTGGTTTAATGCAACGAGGGCATTTTCTTCTTCCGATGTATCCAGATATTCCATAATTTTTTCTTTTATCAAATCACCCCATTTCATCACGTTGTTCTCAAGATTTTTCAGATGCTCTTCTGTCAATCGGGGAATTCCTTTGTCAACAATAATCAACGGGCGCATTGCCCTTCCCGCTTCTGTTGAGATTATTATGCTTTCAAAATCATGCTCATCTCTTATGCTTAATTCAATAGGAAGTTGGGAGCTTCTTCTTTTCTCCCTTATTCTGTTTACAAATTCTTCGTGATTGTCGGTGCTTCCGATAAATTTTCCGTCGAGGAGAATGTCAGTTTTTAGATTCTCCTTTGTGTTCATGCCTTCCCGCTCAAGGATTTTTATCAGTTCTTCGTCGTTCATGGATATTCTTGTTGAAATTTTGCAAAGTATTGCCAGGTTTTTTCTCAATCCTATTTCTGTTCCTTCAGGAGTTTCAATGGGGCAGAATTTTCCATAATGTGTCGGGTGAAGGGTGCGCGCCATTACATTTTCCTGTTCGCTTGACAGCATTGATGATACTCTCTGCAGTTGGGAAATAATCGCCAGATGATTTGTTTTGTCCATGTTTTGTGTAACTCCGCTTCTTTCTCCAACCCAGCTTCCGGTGGCAATTGCGCTTTCCACACGATGGGAAAAAAGAGTAGATTTTGCAATTGTCCTTATTGAAAATATTTTTTTTCTTTTTGATGATTTTTGTAATGAATACTGGATGTCTCTTATCAAAATTCCAAGATTAACTCTGAAAAGATTTGCCATCAAATCCCCGGAAAGTCTGACACGCTTGTTTGCATAATGGTCCTTGTCGGTTCTTAGCAACGGGTTCTCTTTCGCGGTAAGAAATCTTTTTATCATCTTGCACAAAGTTATCGCTTTTTTTATTCTGTCTTCTTTTGATTTTCCTATGTGCGGGAATAAATAAGCATCAATTCTTTGTTTTACCCTGTCGAGAATTTCTTTTTTTGTTCCCTGCAACGAGGATTTTTCCGCAATGTGCATCATTGCATCTTCCGGCGTGGAGATGTTTGCGAATTCATACAAATTTACTATCACACTATCTGTTTCTTTTTCTATATACTGCGCCATGTCGGATTCCTTCACCATTCCCAGCGCCTTTAAAATAATTACAACCGGAATGTCCTTGAATCTTGAGAAAGAGATTTCAAATATTCCTTCCTTGTTCTCGGAAATCAGCGTCGGTATTCTGTAAGTTCCTTTTGAAGAAAAAATTCTCAGTGTAAGATTTCCTTTGCTGTTTTTTTCTATGAACGGCTGGTTTTCCGCCAGGTCCTCAAGCATGACCATGACTCGTTCGTTTCCGTTTATTATGAAATATCCTCCAGTATCAAGCGGATCATTGTAGTTTTTTATCAAATCCTCTTTTGACATTTGATATGTGTTGCAGATTTTGCTCTTAACCATGACGGGAATTCTCCCGATTTCAACAACTTCGGATTCTGTGTGGTCGTCCTTTCTCACATTTATTTCCAGATATATCGGTGCGGAATAAGTAAGATTTCTCAGCCGTGCCTCGTAGGGCATTATTTGTGATGTGCTTCCATCAGATTCTGTGAGCTCCGGTTTCCCAACCTCTATTTTTCCAAGTTTAATTTCAAAATCCTCGCTTGCAATCCCTTCGGAAATTTCATTGACTATTTCCTGCATTCGTTTTTCCATGAAATTATTGAAAGAGACAACGTTTGATTCAACTAGCGAGTGTTCTTGAAGATACTTTTTTACAACTGTATGTTTATTTTTTTCCATGGGTATTTTAGATGGTAAATTTCCTTTCAGTATGCTTTGTTGGATTATTAAACAACAACTCTGTAATAAAAGAAAGATTTACCGTCGGGAGATTTTCTCTCGATTTTTATTATGTCGCCGATTTCGCACATTCCGGAAATTGCAGGATCGTCCGAATATATTTTTGGCAATTGGGACTTTGAGATATTCATCTTTTTTAACAACTCGCTTGACTCTTTTTCATTGAGTTTGGAATGTTTTGGTTGTAGTATGTGCATTTGGCAGAATTTGCATTACAATTTAATGATAACACGACTAAATTTTGGTTTATAAATCTTTCGTGTAAATATGAAAGATTTATGCTCGGGAGTTCATTTTTTCACCACCCACCAATCTTTTCCGTGATTGTAAAGTTGCAATTTATTCTTGTGAACAAATTCTAAAACAGCATTGACAACCCCGTTCAGTTCAGAATCAAATCCATTTTGAAAATCATCTCCACCAAGAACTCCGCCACTTTTCACTTTTTTATAGTAAGCCCCAATGTCCTCTTTCACGAATTTATAACTGTGGTTGCCGTCGATGTACGCGAAATCGAGAGAGCAGTCTTTGAAAATTCTTGCCGCTTCTTCTGAAGTGTTTTTTATGAAACTAATTTTGTTCTTGAAAGGTTCTAATGTTTTATCTGCAATTCTTTCTGCTTCGTCTAAATCTTCTTGTTCCGTAATCCCTGTTTCTTTTGCCCTTTTTATCACGGTGTTTTCTTTGTATTCTTCATAAAACTTGTATGGGTCAATTAAATACAATTTGTTTATGTTAATTGTTTTTAGAATACTTTCTGCATTTCCCCCTCTCCAAACTCCGATTTCAACGCCAATGAGTTCTTTGTTTCCAAATTTTTCATTGACAAATCTTATCATTGGTCTTGGATAACCATGCAATCTTGAAATAACATATCCTCTTTTTCTTAATATTTTTGAAATTATTGTTCTCATTATATCTCACCATCAATTAATGGGATGTATCTTTTAAATCTTACCACGTTTTTATGGAATGAAAAGGAGAAGCGGTTTGGACATAAAAAAGAAGATTCTTCAGGTTTTAAGAGAAAATGGAGAGTTATCATTGGGGGAGATAGAAAGAAAAACGAATACAAACAACTTAACGATATTAAATCATATTAATGAACTGGAATTCTTTGAAAAAATAGAGATAATAAAACATAAAAAGAGTGAGAAAACAGGAAGACCGTATACAAGTATAAAACTGAAAAGTAGATAAATTTTTACAGATAATTTTATAACGCTTTTTATTGTAAACTGAATATGGAAATGAGAAAGAATACCTCTCTTTTATGGAACGAAAATGTTTGGAAAGGTTTCTCTGAAGAGGAGGACAGATACCATCTTGAGAAAGAAAGAAAATCAATTCAATGGAGGAGAATCAAAAAAAGAGTTCTTGAAAATTTTGGTACATTCAAGGGTTTGAAGACAATAGAGATTGGGGCTGGAAGAGGCACTATTTCTTTGCTGTTTGCCCTCGAAGGTGCTGATGTAAGCGTTTTGGATTATTCGGAAAAGGCAATAGAATCGAGCAGGGTTTTTTTCAGGAGGCATAATGTGAATGCAAATTTTATCACGATGGATGCCCTGAATATCGATAAAAA
>Ga0208375_1000634_pt1 | contig 48164 bp, 79 predicted proteins | sample RifOxyD1_FD_184038 | JGI IMG/M metagenome (GOLD analysis project Ga0208375, IMG submission 184038) | Soil microbial communities from Rifle, Colorado - Rifle Oxygen_injection D1 (SPAdes) | ecosystem: Environmental > Terrestrial > Deep subsurface > Rock core/Sediment | place: Rifle, Colorado... | reverse complement strand
TGCGCCCTTCTCCGCACTAGTCTGTAAATCTGCGCTTTCACCGGATGTTGAAAGCAAGGCATTCCGGACTAATTCGTTACCACCTTGGCCATAAATCGGTAACGCCCACAACCCAGTTTGGTTAATCGCCTTTACTAGCCGTTCTATAATATCAGCAATTGCTTTAGTAACTTTGCGTAATCTATCTGCTTTCTCTTGTAAAAACCTGGCAAATTCCTTAATTGCGTTTTCAGCAGTATCAAAGACATCTAGGGAATCCATAAATTCCAACATAATATTGATAAAATCGCGGAATGGTCCCCATTGCTTGAAAGAACTAGAATACCACCTGGGGGTTCCAAACTTAGATAGCGCTAGATTCTCTTCTGATTTTCTAATAGGTATAGGGTCGCGGTATGCATTAAAGTCAAATAGTTTCTTTACTGAATCCCACCAATCCATAAATTCTTGAAAAGAAGGATAAGCTAGGACAATTGCTATTGCTCCGACATAAGCATCATTCGAGAACGCCGGACGTTGTAACCAATCCTGTGCTACTGGGTTTGTCGGGTCCTTCTTCGCAATCTTTATTGCTTTCTGCATCTCCTTGTAGTTCGGGATTGATCCTGCTACATCCTGAACCCACTGATCGAATGTCCTTTGCTTGGCTTCCAATTGCGGAATGTGATAAAGAAAATAGAATCCTGTCGAGGCTATATCCAGAAGCAGATTCTTTATTGAGTCTATCAGTGTTTTCAACGCTGTTGCTAAGACGTTCGTTAATCCGACTAATAAGTTCCCTATAATGTCCAGGATGTTCGAGAGCGTATCTAGTACAGAGCTTATCAAGTTCACTACGGTAAGAATCTGCGATGCTATCTGCTCCGTCCCGGCTGGTATAAGATTGCCCGGGGTAAAAGGAATCCAAGCTGCCATCATTCACCTCTTCTATTTGAGATTGCCTATTCATTAAAGCTGCTTGAGTTGCAATAACAGCAACACCCTTAGCATCCATCTTCTTATCAACATCTTCATAAAGGCAACTTATTGCTTTACCAAGAATAGACAAATATTGAAATGCTCTTATGTTTTCTACTTTTACTATTTGATTTGTAAATACATTTATCCCCTGTTCCTCAACTTCCGGGGGAACAAATATTGATATTTGTTTTATTTCGTCTATAATCATGCTACAAAAGCCGTGGTTGATAATACAGTTGGTGACATTAATACTACTGGAGGCGATCCCGGCGCAGCATGGGTATGCGCATTATATAATGCATAAAATTGAAGTCCTTTAATTACTGGTTCCGTAGCGCCCCTTCCTAACTGTATAAGACCACCTTCTAGTTGAATCGTAGCAGCATCTATAAGTATATTTACAGCAGCTTTAAGGATTAATTTAGCCATAGAATGTAATGTAGTACTAGTACCCTTCCCATCTAGTATCAATCCAGAACCAATTTTAGGTTCATTAGGCCAACCCTGTTGTTGTTCTGGGTTAGGGGTTGGACCTGAATATAACTTGAGTGTTGGAGTAGGCGCACAGGATAATTGGATTGTATTTCCCATTGCTTTGCCAGAAGGATCAGCTTCTAATATAGTCAACTTACCATTTAATACTTGTTCATAAAGCGCATCGTCTGTTGGTTTACCCGTCGCATTAGCAACTAGAAGTTTACAAGCTTCTAATACAGTCTTTGTTTCAGAATCAGTTACCTTGACAGATCGACTCCCGCCTACAGTTTCTTTGCTGCTGCCCTGGCAAGTAGTAGAGATAGCACCGCCGCTATTAATAGAAAATCCCCCATTTGTAGACCAGTCAATCCCACTAATTTTAAGATTAAGTCTGCCACCTATTTCTACCTTCGTATCGCCTTTGATTGTAGTAGTAGAATCCCCATCAATAGCAGTATTACTATTCCCTCCAACATATTCCACACCGCTACCGAAAGTCTCAGTAGTCTTACTGCCCACATTTTGTTCTACCCTACTACCAGTTGCGCTTTCTAAAACCGACCCATCATCTAGTATCTCGATAAAAGCCCCAGAAGCATGTTTTATTTGAATCCTGCGACTGTCTAAGGTATCATCAAGTTCTATTACATGCCCTTGCGGAGTTTTCCATATATATACTTCGCCGTATTCCCCTTTGAACTGTGACTTAGGAAGTGATCCAATCCCCTTCTGTCCTAAATCCTCATCTCCCGGCAATCCCCGAGAATGCTTTGGCGCTTCTCTTTTGCTATATGGTCCGGGAAACCAAATAGGCATTCTTAAATCGCCATTCTCAAACATAAGCCAAACTTTATCACCTGGTTTGGGTAAGTTCGTTATGTATTGAGAAGGCCACGCCCAATCTGTTACTGTTTCATGGTCGCCATTGATAAAAGGACAAGTTGCTTTTACCCGGAATAGTTCTTCTGGGTCATCAACTTCTTTAACACGTCCAATATAGATTCCAGGATAAAGTTGTACTTTCTCATTTAATTCCGGTTCTAGGTGTTCATCATACATCATTCGTCATAACTCTGATCTTCAAGATGAGGTTTATCACTTTGATTCTGTATTTCTGTTATTGCTGCTTTTGCAGCCTCTACCTTTTCCAGTATACTTGCCTTTAGATTAAATGTAGTATTTCCGAGTTTGTCTAATGAGACTGACTGCAACAATTCACCGTCTTCCATGCCCGTCGCTACTATCTTCCCATTAACGGCAGCATCAACAACAGTAGTTTTTGCAACATCAGGACACTTAATCTTATTCCCGCCAAGATAAGCCTTGTCAAGATAGAGTATTAGTTCAGGAGCTTTTGATTGACTCATGCTAATAGATCGTCCACCAATCTTATAAAGACCACTCATCCTAGTGCCTAATCCTTGGCAACTTATACGTAATCCGCATAACAGAAGAGGATCGGCAAAAGAACAAGTACAAGTAGCATCATATTGATGTTGCTTTGCCTTACTCAAACCAGCCGCTTTCAATTGTGCGTCAATAGCGTCTTTAGCAGAAATCTTAGATGGTGTTTCAGCAGGCTTCTCATCGGCTTTCTTTTCTGGTAATTCCCGTGTAATTAAGTATGCTTCACCTCTTTCATCTAAGAAAAATCTTTGTTCTGTTTTAGGTTCTTCTTTTGGCTTTCCTGCTGCCTTAACTTGTGATGGTGTTCCCTTCTTTTCTTCATGATAGGCATTTACTTTATATTCAATATCATTCTTCTTATCAATCCCACAAATATTCTTTTTAGCATTTGCGTTACCGATTCCTGATATTTGTTTTTCCATCAAATCCCATCGTGCAATTGTATTATCTTCGGATTTGTAATGCAATATTCCACGCGGATTACTAGAAAAGTCAAGTAGTTCTCTATATCTATCCCGGAATATAAGGACATTCCCTTTCATCTTTACACGATAACCATATTCCCTAGCTAGATACTGGAGCACCTGTAAATCTGTTCTATGCCCGGCATTAATAACCGTATGCCAAGCTTCTTCTTGTTGTTTATCCATATATAATGTAAGCCCATGAGCATCTGCTATTTCTTGTACTATATCTTGCAAAGACCCGCTGTAAGAAGGCTTCTTTCGAGAAAGATGCAGATTAATAGAAGTATCCAAGAGATGAAGAATCATTCTATCTTCACCATCTGGACCATTTAATTTATGCCGTATCTTGTCAAGGCGCAACTGGTAAAAGAAAGTCATGTCCTTGTGCCCAAGTCGAACTTCTATCTTCCGCCCGCTTTTAAAGAAATACTCCTTCCCACCCTTTTCTTGCATGTCGCTTAATTTAAAATTTGGATCAAGGAAGGTTATTGTTGCCTGATCCGCCTTATACAGACTTTCATTAATAGATATACTTTCAAGGTATTGCATTACATCATCACGCAATAGAGCACCATCTATTGTGATGCTCCATGTGCTTGTAAGTTTTACCGCCGGATCATAATATCCCATTACTTCTCTTCCGCGACTGATCTACCATGCTTTTCAATATCCAATGGATACATTACTTGGGGATTAATAATACAGAATCTATCCCAAGACATCGGATCATTATACTTTATCCAAGCATATTCATCAAGGTTAATACCTGACTTCATAAATCGTATATTAACCGAATCCTTGGTTAGCGGCGGAAGATTAACAATGTCAACATCATGATAAGAAGCAAATTCCCCATATATCTTTGCCTTAACTATTTCACCATTGCCGAAGTAACTCATGATTGATTACCTGTTATCGCAAAGTATTTTCCAGAGTCATATATCTTTTTGTAAAAATCATTTGTTTTGTCATGTTCGATCTTGTTTAATAGTACGCGACTTGTTGCTTTCTGTATTCTCTGCATATATTTATAATCATTTTCCAAACCAGAAGAAATTGGAGAAACAGTTATATCTATTTCCGCGCGTATAGGAATGGTATTAGCCCAGAATGTGATTTCCCAAGCAATTGTTGTCATTACACACTTATCAATAATTGGCCCCCAACCAAGAAGTATGTTTGTTGGTGCGTTAAACCGATTTACATTTTGTATTTGTTCAAATTGAGAATCTTTATAATTTGGATTCATCATCCCAATAAGAATTAGAATATCAGCCCATATACCCAAATGTTCTTCAAACAACTTACGTCGATCCATGTTATAACTTCCATAATCAGAGGCATCAACAAACAGGCGGAATTGAATCGGATGAGAGTTCATCTGCAAAAACGAAGCAACAGGAAGTCGGCTAGAGAACATCTTTTGCATTTCATAATTAGCATCTAACCTACCCGAGAGTTTATTCGGATTAAACTGGAAGTAATAAGGACTTATCTTTTCTTTATCTATTGTAGCAATAAACCCATGCTGTACTCCAGAAAAACCAGTCCAAGCTTCGTCTTTTATTTTTTGAGATGGTGCGCCCATTATAACCCCTGCTGCATGTTTCTTTCTTGTTGTTCTCTCATAAATTCTGCTTGTCTTTCCACACCCTGATTAATTATCTCTCTGAACTCTTCCATATTTACAACATTACCATATATATTTACCTCGAACTTAGGAGCGGCTTCTTGCCCCATCGGACCAAATCTACCCATGGATTCCATGGTTGCACCCTGGCCATAATACTTTTCAGCAATTTTATTTAACCGTACCTGTTCATCATAACCAGCTTGGGTACTCATATCTTCGCGCCCACCAAGACCATAAGCATCTTGTTGAAAGCGCAAAGAACCAGATTTTTCTCCCATATCAAAATGTGTTCCTTGAGGATATATATTTTGCATTGGAAGTACAGCTTTCATTGTATCTTGGAACATATTTTTCCAGCCGCCCAACCAACCTGCTTGTTCTCCTTTCTCGTCCCGGCGTCTAAAAGGTTCTAACAAATCCCATACTTTTTCTTCTCGTTCTTTGCGATTTAGTTCTCTTGCTTGGTTTTCTGGTGTTGCTTCTATTTTCATTTTATACTTAGCAGACATGAAATCGGCTTTATTCTCCAATGCTGTTCCCAATCCGATTAATCCACTACCAAACGTACCTAAAGATGTTAAGGATTGGAGTTCCCCGAGTCCTTTGATTAGCCATCCTACTATGGATAGTATGTCATTGAGGAGCATTCTAAAACCATCCCAAGAAGAAAAAACCTTACCCATATAGTCATTGTTACCTATTTTCAATGCGAATAAATCATATGTTTTTGAAAGAACATATAATGTAGCTGAAAGTGCAACTGCTGTTGCAATGAATAAAAGAAGAAAACCAATAGTAGGTAGCAAAGCAGTACCCATGAATATGGCGGCAAGACCCAAACCAATAAATTTAGTTGCCAAACCCCCGAGGGCAACAGCAAGTTTTACAGAACTTATTAGACTAATGATCAATAAGTAAACTGCGACCCCTTCTAATGCTATGCGAAGAATGTCTATTTTTGACACTAGCGTTATAATCCAATCAACCGCCGATATAAAAACATCAACTAACCAAATAGCAGCTTTAACTACCCACAGTATTGATTTTAATACAAAGACAAAAGCATCTCCCAAAGCTGCGATAAAAGTTGTAGAAGATTTAATTCCAAATATTGCCTTAAATATCTTCCAGAGGTTTCCTAGTATATGCAATACATGTTTGGCAATAGAAGCAAAAAGAGGAACTATTTCTTTAAACCAATCACTAAACGTAGTTTTAATCTTCTCCCATACTTTCCCGAGTTCCACACCAATTAACCATAATTGGCGGAATATATCATATAATCCCCGGCCAAGAAGCATCTTGAACATGTCCATTGATATGGAACCTTCACTATTCATGATCATAAGAGCGTCTTTTACAAGTCGTATATCACCAACTAGAGCGTCAGTCCATTCTCTTACTCCCGCGATGTTTTTTGTATATGCAACACTAAAGACCACAATCGCCGCGCTAACCAGCATTAGCATAGTAAAGATTGTACCTAAACCAATTCCAAAAGGCATCATTCCCATTACTACACTATTCACTGTTTTGTAGAAGACACCTAATGATTTAGAAAGGGAAAGCACACCCATTCCAATTGTTTGTGTAAAGTACAGGGTAAGAGTCATGGACATAATAAAACCGAACAGAGCAAAACCAATTGTCCCTAATGCTGTTGCAAGGAGAGATAGACCAGTAACAAACGATGCAATAACAGCAGTTGCAGCCGCATTCTCTCGCAAGAACTTAGATATTCCCGTAAGTATCCAATACAATACCTGTCCAAGAGGTTTTAATGTATGGAGTATTCCTTCGCCAAAAGAAACCTGTATTGACGCCCAAACACCTTCTAGTAATTTAGATATGCCCGCCCAACTATTAAGAACTTTATCAGCTAGTGTTTCTAACGAACCTTTAGATTCATGCATATATTGTTCATAAGCACGCAAAGCGTCAATGCCTGTTAAGTCTTTTTCTCCCGGTTTCTTAAATGCTTTATTACTAAATTCTTCGATAATTTTAATCATGTCTTTGGCTTGGGTTCGGAACAGGATCATAGAAACAATATTTCTTTCTTCTTCTGTACGTAGTCTTTTTATTCCGTTAATGGCTAATTCCAAGGCATTAATATAACCCTTGAATTGTCCTGATTCATCATAGAAGTTCATACCAGATAAAGCAGCAGCCCCACCTTTCACAAGAGTCTGGTATTGTTTTCTTGCCTTTGTTAGATCAAGCCCAGGTAATGTCTTATTAATATCTTCTTCTGTGAATCCAATACTTGTAAACAGACCTTTGAGTCCGGTTCCTGTTCGTATGCTTTCTAATTTTTTTACTGACAAGGCAATGGTATCGAATGAATTGGCGAAAATCTTCATTCTATCGCCAATCTGCGCTGGCAGTAGATTTCCAGTAGACAGTGCACCGGCAACAGCAAACATCTCTTCCATTGTCGTTCTATATCGTTTCGGTAAGGAAGATAAAGATCGCATAAATGGCAATACGTTTGTCGGTTCAAACTTAGAAGTCTTTACCATTGCAGCATAAACATCGCCTACTCTTTGTGGATCGTTATGTAAATTAAATTGAATCATTGCCGAAGTAAGTAATCTTGCCGAGTCTGTAGTATCATCAAGCGCATCAGAAAACAGCGCAATATTATGTAATGTCGGCATTGCCGCCATAGAAGTAACATAGTCCAAACCAGCACGTTTCAACTGCAAGAATCCGTCTTGCACGCCCTTCATTGTAAATGCAGAATCTTCGCCAAACTTAATTAACTTGTCTTTTACACTACCAATTGATTCACCAACAGCATCTAAGGTAAATTCAATGTCTAGTAATTTTCTTTCAAAAGCAGATGCTTCTTCCACACTAGGAAGAACTGCCCCCTTCATACCCCAGCCGCCGATAGTCTTCAACGCGCTAGAGAGCATCATACCAACAATACTCAAACGCATTAATTTATACATTTCTTCAGAAGTACCAGCAATTGCTCCTCGGAGACTATTCATTCCTCCCGCTGCGCCAGCAGCATTAGTCACCACGTCGCTTCTCAACTTATTCATTGATCTCGTAGTAACAATCGCCAATCGTTCTAACTGTACTAATACTTCCTTAAAGACAAGTGTCAGGTCTTTTATTGCTGCCACCAAACCAGGAGTAGCAGCACGAATAGCATCTGCTGCTTCTTTGAATATAGCTGGCCATTTACCCACCTCGCTCTGAAACGAAGCCGTTACCTTTTGCAATCTTTGTGATAGATTAGTAAATAAACCATTCATCCTCTGATTCATTTTAGCAGTACGAGAAGCAGCCCGCTCAAAAGCAGTCCCCCATTTATTTGTTTCAGCATCTATAGCTACACTTGTTTTCTTTGCCGCCCTTTCCAAGGCAAGAAACTGCGCCAAGGCAACTTCTGATCCTTTGGAAAAAGGAGCACTATTGAGATCAATCGTAATCCCAATATTTAATGGGGAAGTACTATTCGCCATATTTATTCCTAAACAAAACAACCGACTTTAATAGTCGGTTGCCTTTTAATTAATGACGATCCATGGCCTGCTGTTCTCGCTTACATATTGCAACTATCCTGTCAATATAATTTAGTCTGCGCTTTGTATGCAGTCGTAAGATTTCACTCTCTGGCCATCTCCATCTTTCCGCCATAGCAACCACATGATCTTCAAGCCGCTGTAATACCATTTCCTGATATTCAGCGGTTACTGGAAAAAACCTGACAAATCCCAAGTTCCAGTTAGTTCTTTTCCACAAGAACATTTATGCTTTACAACCATGTCTTGTCCGGGCGTATGTTCCGACAACAATCTTCCAATATACCGCCGGTCAACTGAACTCAAACGCCTAATTCTAGTTTCCGTAACAACTAGATCGCCGTCCATATGTGTAAGACAACGCCAGAATTGAACCGTTTCTGCTTTCGCCGGATTAGTCTGAATCCAAGGGTCCATCTCTTCTACTACTTTAACTTTCGGCAATGTCAACTTACCAACTTTGTAAGTTCCTGTCTCATTGGCAAAACCCCGAGGAAGAACCATATCCAACATTTCAACTGGGTCACATTCTTTTAGTTTTAGTTCATTTACATCTTGTTCAAAATTATATTTCTTTTTACAACTACAAGTAAGTGTTGCTTTCATGAGAGTGTTTTCTGCTTGTGAAAACACCCCCATGAGCAACATATCTTTATCACACTGATACATTTCCTGTATTACATCTATTGGAATACGATCTTCTGGCCGCGCCTTTAGTTTGTTATATCCTGGCACTTCCAAAATACATCGGGATAGCAATGCTGTACTAGCTCGCGAAAAACTATCCCGGTATTCCTCATCGGCCATTATCTCTTCATCAATTCCAATCATACCATCTACAATTACCTTTTTGAATCGCGTACCATTAAGTGTAATTCCAAAGAACAGGTCAATTTCTTTAGCCATGGAAAATCTCCGTTAATAATTATCAGTAATTGTTATTTTGACAAAGTAGCAAATACTGCTTCGGTAGCAAATAAAATTGTTTCTGTAAATAATGCACCGCCAGCACCTTCAAGATCACTCCAAGATACTTCTGCTGGCCAAACATTAGGCAATTCAAATTCATATGCTAAATTTGCACGATCTACATCAAGCACTTCTACTATTGCCGTCCCGCGATACTGAGCCGGTACAATGGCGCTGTTCGGGTTTCCGCCATGTTTTATGTTTGTAAAACGGTTACTGTCTTCTTTCCACTTTTTGAAAAAGCCAGCATTTAATACCCCTTTTCGTGGAACAGCTCGTTCCATAGACACGTTGTCAAATACTGCATTACCACGAAACTTGTGATTGATCTCAATCTCATCACCTTCACGATATTCAATGATTTGTGATTTACTGTTGAGTCCGGTAATCTTGGACATACCGACCTGAATAGTGTCAGGGTATGCTGGGATGTTGAATGTCACAATAAATCCAGAATTGATTAATTTTTCTTTAGCGACAAAATCTGCATTAAGAGGCATCTATTTACTCCTTATTAAACGATTGACAAACCAATCTGGTTTGGATCAATTACGTTGATATTCCAGAATATCTTTTCGGCTACGCCAGGGAGAAGTACTGCTACTTGCCCTAGTTCTAGCCCCTTCTGAACATCTGCAAGAGTCATAGTGTTTTGGTCTACTCCCATTTTAATGGTGAAAGCTTCGTCATAGTTAGCCCCACCAAGTTGGCCATCATCAAAAAGTCCCTTAAGATAATCTTCGCCAGCTTTGACAAGAGCGTTCCAACGTCGTTTATTATTACCACGGAACACAGCATATTCAGAAGATTGCTCAAAAGTATTCTTGATACTAATCAGCAAGTTGGTATTACCAATGAAGCGGAACCTTTCGTCTGCGGAAGTAGTACGGCAACCACGGACATACACTTTAGCGCCGCTCTTGATAATTGCATTTACCCCAGCATTGTTAAGGTAAGTGTGTTCATCAGGGGAAGTCTTGTACTTCACATCGTAAGCAGTACGGAGATAACCAAAGTTGTCGTCAAACCCTGCCGGGCAAGCATGGATACCACCGTCAATATTAAATGGCAGGGTTGCAATACGAGCGTTCATTCCCAAAACAGCGCCAGTTGGATCGATCCACTTACGAGGATTTTTACCCTTGCCAATTGGATCATAGATTTCAATATCCGCCCACAATGGGCCGTCAACAAACAACGAAGATGCACCAAACTTTTGTCGCCAACTAGCAGCAGTGGTGTAAGCAGCAATTGTAGTAAATCCTGCCGGCACATCTGCATTCGGAACTGCTAAAGATAACCCCATGTCTTGTCGATTGTCACAATATACCTGAGCCTTACGATAGATATTGGTGTTACCATCTGGAATACAAAGTTTGCTAATAAGCCAACGGAAATCGTCCATTGCATATAAACCAGTTTTGAATCCCTTGACGCCGATTACTTCAGTATCAGCAACATAATTATTAGCATTTAATTCTGTAGTAGCCCCAGCAAGCAACGCTTTGACAATATCATCCGGGAACATAGCAGAGAATGTAGTAGCTCCAGAACCCGGAACTATAGTAATATAATTTGACCCTTCATATTCATTGTCGATTACGGTGGCGAAGTAGTTATTAGCGTCAGCATTTACAGACAACTTAGAGAAGGATTCAACCAACTTGTTCTTTACGTAAACAAGAACATCAAATTCCATGGATTCGACTGTAGTTGTTGCAGCAGCAAAACTTTGAATCAAATCATCATTTAGATGCACCCGATAAGTTGTGGTTCCACCACTTACAATAGTTTCTACAGCCTGTACTGAAACCCATTCGTCCTTGGTTCCTTCGTGTATACGAAGCACCATATCAGCTTTAAAGCCATATAGACCTAACACATCAATGTAAGCATTGCCGGCTACTGCATTAGCAGCAAGGTCTAGTCCAGTACCAAAACTCGGTCGTTCAGAGTTTTTGGTAAAAGTTACTTTAAGATCATTACCAAGCAATCCATAATATTTAGCCCAAACAACCAAACCTACTTGTGGTCCGTAGCCATAAGCACCATCAAGATCAAGACCTGGGATAGTTACAGAAGCCTTAGTAGCATCTACATATTGTAGATTCACATCCATCTGGGCTAATCGGTAAACATAGCAAGCACGTCCGCCTTCTTCAAAGAAGTTGTTTACCTGATAAGCACCATTTAATCCACTCTTGTAAGTACCGAACTGCTTCTCAAACGAAGAGAAGTCTGGAGTAACAAGAGTCGGAGTAAGAGTAGGACCCCATTCACAAGTTACATAAAAGCAAGGAGTAATACTATTAATCGCGGTAAAAGGAGTAACAACTCTACTCGTATCAATATTTGCAAACGACCCTGGAGGAAAATCATTATAATTAGGCATAATTCCCTAACTCCTATGTGTGGTTATAGCTTCTAAAGCTTCTTTGTTCGTATAAACTCCGCTACTGTTCTTATAGCGTACACTCAAATCCCATTTGGTTTGCTTTGGCAGATCATATAAAACGTTTTGCGGATAATAATAAAGTACATGCGCCAAGTACAATCTCACACTTCCAAACAACCGATCACCATTATCGACTTCCCCAGCATACCTAGAACCTTCCCATTCCAAGTTCTCAAAAAATGTATGTCTGTAATTTACGTAATGTACTGTGTCATCAACCGGAATCTCAAGTACATGGTCGTTTTTAATCAGTGTTGCAAACTTATAATCAATCTCTCTTGAATGCTCCGGCTTTAAAGCTCTTACTGTCATAAAGTACGTTAAAAGATATGGTTGAGGTTGCTTCATCCAAACTTCTTGCTTTTCAATTCCCGCGCCATCGTATACATAACCAACTGGGGATTCTATCCATCCTTCTAGTCGATCCGTATCCGGTGTTTCATATCGAAGTTCTAGTGATATTGCTGGTAAATTTTCAAAGTCTCGAATGTCTACATCTTGTGCTTCACTAAATATATTTACTACTGTTCCATCAGATAAGGGCGAAAACGGCTTCAATAGCTTGTGCCAAGCTAAATCTACATCAATTGAGGTGTAGTAAGAAGTCACTTCTTCATCCTTTTCGGAATCCTTGGTACAGATGCAGCAATTTTATTTAACCTAATTCTCAGCAATCTTGACTTAACTAACCAATCATATTCTTTGAAAACAGGAATGTTTGAATATATTACTCGCCAATGCATTCTTGGTTTTTGATGAACTGTTCCATTCTCCAACCAACCTGCTACATCTCTCATCGGCACCCTAACAATAGAACCATCTTTTTTACGATGAATTTCAAATGCCTTCTCATCTACATCAATAATAGAATATACTACTTTATCGTCTTTTACAACCTTTTTTAAAATACTATCTCTATATTTCCCTGTTCTAAACATAGGTCTTGTAAAAGACCGCACAGGACGATCACCAACATATGTTCTACGGCGTCTGATTGTCTCTTCCGCCAACGGAAGAAATCCCTCTCTTCCTCTCCCGCCTAATGTAACATGTGTTCTTATTTCTCTATGTATTCTTTTAGTTAGGTCAACAACATCATCATAGAATACATCTTCTGATCCACTAATGCAGAATTTTAATATTTCTCTTACTTTATCCCAATCGCCATAAATCAAGGTGTGTTCGGCTTATCTCCACGCCCTGTTTTACCTGCGCCTATTACCAGCGTGCAAAAACTTGCATAGTGCCCACTTGGTTTGACTTGTATTAAATCATATGTATTGTCTTTATACTGCACTATATCTTTTGAATCTAGCCAATCATTTTCTGCGGCAAGAGGGAACTTCTTGATTAGTTCCAATCGTGACCATACAAAGGCAATTTCAATCTTTGCTAGATTTCCGAATAAAGATGCAAGTTCTTTTGTTGGATTTGTTATGGCTCGGCCAACAACAGCAATTGGTGAACCATACTTTTTAACCGCTGTTGTAAATGGTGTTTTTGGTGAAGGGAGAGTTCCTTCGTACTTTAATATGTAAATCGGTTCCAGAGATTGATGATCCGTAAGAAGCTTATCAACTTTATTTAGTACAGATGCTTCGTTCATGAAACTACTATATCAACTTCGTTACTTTCCGATGCAAGATCGTTAGCATTGGTTAAATACATCTTATAAGTATGTGTACCCGATCCCAATACTAAATCCAACGTGTTAGTAATTATTTGATTGTCATATATAATAAACACAGTTTCTTCTTCATCGGCGGAAATAACTTTTACTAAAGTGTACGAATAAAAATATTCAGAAGCAGATTTAGTCCAGTTTGCCACAAGTTTATTATTGGTATATGCCAATGATAATGTTGGAGCAGTCAATGGTGCATCGTATTCGTAATTTTGCATTCCGCCAGTTCGAGTATTCATTGTTGTACAATACATACTCATTCCGGCGCCAAGCCATCGCGTTTCAGAAGGAACAAACCTCTCTATTTCGCCATCATATTCATTCTGAAGTTCTTTAGCTCGCCTATACCAATACGCAGCACCTATATAATCACCTGACGCCTTGTCATGTTCGATAACTGTTAAATCAGGTACAGAAATATGTTTTACTTCACCATCTGCAAGCACACCATTTATACCAACTGTATCTTCCGCCCCGCGCATTTGGCATAATTGGATACAGGCAAGTTTGATTAATAGAAAATCCAATATAGAGGGCAGGGAAGCTACAGTCCATGGCGGTAATGGTATAAACTTTAGACAATCAACTAGATCAAAGTTTAGTTTTTTTAACGACCAGTTTATAGCGTCTACATAGTATTGATCGGAATAAACAGGAGTTCCCCCCGCTGCCGGGGGGTTCCTATCAAAAACCAGATAACGGATTTGTCTTATTGTGTCACTTAGATTAGCCATTAGACTATCCGCGCTACTCCTTTCTCCGACAAATGTTCGGCTACAAATGCTGGCAGTTTTTCCTTTTTATCTTTTTCAGCATAATACAACTTAGGCCCAATACGCACAGTTCGCGTTTGCATATAAACTACGTATCGTTCCTTGTCATCCTCTTGCTCTTGCTTTTCAGTAGTTTCCACCAATTCAACTTCCTTCTTTACCATGGATATTCTCCTTATAGGAAATGTTATTAAACAGTTTCGGCTACGACTGCGAAATCGGCTTCCATAAGCCCAAGACCGAAGATGCCATACCAAGCTAGTTTGTGTTGACGGCCAAAGTCAGCAGGAATGTCATAACGAAGTTGGACTGGTAGTGCAGTAGCACGAACATAGCAATAGTCACCAAAGAAAACAGACTTGTACACGTTTGCTGGGGCAGTTCCACCAACAGAGGCATTGATCAAAGTGGCATCGTAAGCAATCTTATTCTTGCCAGTATTAGCCTGTGCGCCGTTTGGCATTCCAGTCGAGGAAATAAACACCATGTCATCAATGCGACCAACAGTATAATCCATCGGGCGGCCGGTACGATTATAAAGTTGAACAGCTTCCCAGTGTGGGTCTTGACGCAAATAAGCAATGTGGTGAGGGTGGCACACACAAACCCAAGCATTCAAACCCTGGAATTTAGGAGCGCCGGCAGTATCTAGTGTTTCAGCAGCTTGATGTACTAGATCAATATTGAAGTAGTCAACGCCACCTTGCAAAGCAGCACGAGAAGCCCGGCCATTGGAATAGATAACATTCGGAGTGCCCATCACGGTATCTCGCAGCCACTTATTGGTAGTCATACCATAATCGCGGCCTAGAGAGATCGAAGCTTCCATAAGAGTATCTTCTTGCGCTAGATGCAGTCGCTTTTCAGATACTTCCATACCATTGCCCCATTCAGTCACGGTAACTGAATACTGGGAGGCGGTAAAAGCTTTAGTCTCAATGGTTTTAGTTTCAAGCAGCGGCCCACCAAGATCAATGTCGCCAAAACGAGTAAAGATAATCTGCTCACCTGGCATTTTGCTCAGGTCTTCATTCTGAACAGCAAAGTAATCAAAAGGCATATTAGGAAGAGCAAGACGTTCAATTACAGCGGAATAAACAGGAAGCTTCGTCTCTGGTAGAGCAATATACTGCCCACCAGTATTAACACCAAAACCCACATTAGCCATAATCTATCCTCCGTTAGTGTTTATGTAATAGTTCATCCACCATCTTCTGGAAATCTTCTTCCTTGGCATGAACTATCTTGTCACGAATATCAGAATCCATCCCGAGACTCTTCATTACGTTCTTATTAATCTCAACCATTGAAAGCGGTTTGGCTACAGATTCGCTTCGTTCTTTCGCCAACTTTTCCTGTACTTCACCAAAAACCTTTTCTTGCATAACCTTAATTTCCAGTACAGATGCTTCCACTTCGCCGACAGTCTTTCCAATAACAAGTTTAGAAAAGGATTCTGTAATCCCATTCTCCTTGATGAGCCGTTCCCTGATAACTTCCGCCTTATATTTTTCAAAAGCAGCTTCCTGCTCCTGTTTAATCTTAGTAACCTGGTCAGAAATGATCTGTGAAACAGCTTTCTTAGTCTCTTCTAGTTCTTCTTTGTGTCTATTAATTTCCTGTAGAAGACTAGATACTTCCGAAACTTCTTGTTTTGGGGCTTCTTGCTTTTCAGCAAGTTTCTTTTCTAGTTCTTTACGAAGCTGCTCTTCGTCGGTGAACTTCTTTACAGCAGCATCGACTTGCTTAACTCGAAGGTTCTTTTCAGACTGCCTAACTTTATTCAGCCGGTCCTCAAGTTCCTTCTTAGTAATAGTGATGACCTTTTCCTTTTCAGGATTATCTTCTCCAGTTGGTTTAGAAAGATCATTCACAAGTTCATCAGTTTGGATGTCGCCTAACACTTCTTCCATACTAGCCATAGTTATTCTCCGTAATTAATTATCAATAATTGTTAAACGATGTTATTCTTCAGAACCTTATGATCTTGAACAGTTGGTTTGGAATGGTCGTTCTCAACCGAACCTACACCACCAACTACTCGATCATCCCGCTGTTCTTTGGTAAAAGAAAAGGTATTAATCTCGCCATTCTTAACCTGAGAATCCCCATCATTAACCCGATCATTCGATTTCGATCCAGCACTCTTCATAATTTTCCTCCTAGGAAAAATAGAACTAACATTTAAGATACCAATCTATAGTCTAACAAGTATAAATTCTAATGTCAATATATTTTATTGCACTTTCTTTTCACTTGTCAAGGAAACTTTATTCCCTTGTATTTCTTGTTCTGGTCTAGTTGGGCTTTTGTTACCCGCGTTTTGTTTTGTACTATCACTGTTGTTGCTGCCTGCATTTACTTTTATTGCATATTGATTTTCTAATTGTAACTTGGTTTCTAATTCTTCTTTCATTTCTTTCTTTGCTTCTTCAACAATAAATTTAGCATCTGAATCACCACAACCACGTCGTCTTAATTCCCGCTCTCTTGTAGTCAATCCTAATCTAAGATCGGTTTCAGCGTTAGATCGTTCCATCTGCTCGTTACGAGGGAGAGTCTCTTTGAATATAACTTGGTTACGATAGATATGTGTTCCATACTTCTTTAAAGCATCCATCTGCTTTCTAAAGTTCTGATCTTTCATTTCCAATGTTTTCATAATCAGTTCATTTACTTTCTCCAGTCCTTTAGAATACAGATTCTGTTTTACGTCTCGTTTGTCAGTCATTGGCATGTAATGATATGATATAGCCGAAGTATTATCCGCCTGTGATTTATCATTCTTTCTACCAAGGGCATCATCCGGGGTAGACGATAGTTCAAATAAATCAGACCTAAGTGCATCTCTAAACTCTAGTCCGGCGGCAAGAGAATTTTGCATTTCCAGATTCTCTACTTCCGTTCCTTCTGGCATGAACCACACCCTGTCTTCCGCGCGAGAAAGATTAGATGGTGTTGCTCCTATAATTACTGTTGTAGGATGCCCATAATAGTCTAGCATTCTACAAAGATCGGAAGTCTTTTCGTTGTAGGTTCTCTGAATATCTATGATCTCTGCTAGATCAGAATAACCGTAATAATTCGATCCTTGCAACCAGTTTGGGATATGTATAAGTGGTATTTCCCCATAGAAGTGTTCTTTAGTTACTTCTGAATCTTTACCCTCTCTGTAAGTAACAGTATTTTTTGTCCAGGTTTCTGACTTTACTACTATATTATCTTCAAAATGTGTATCATAAGAAAAGAATTTTTTAGATTCAATACGCTTGTATACAGGATACAGAATAGTAATCTCTTGTATATTATCCTTATCTACCCCATAAGGACCACCAACAACAGGATAAACAAAACTAGGAGGGATAACATCTAGTTTTACATAGTTGTTTTCTGAAGCATCAAAACTTGAATTGTCATATATATCATCACCAACCCAAGATACTCGTATCCAAGTATCACCTGTTACAAACCCTGTTTGCGCCAATAGGAACAGGAAAAGATTCTTGTCGTTTCTGCGCCAAGCATCATCCAAATAATTCTTCTGGAATTGCCTTGATTCCTGTTCGTTTTCCGGGGTATCAGGAATATCCGGGATAACTATATCAAATCCGTTTCTTACTAGAAATTCTACATGTCGATCTATAATTGCCTTGCAATAGTTAATTGTTTTTAGCTTATTTTTGTCATTTGGAGACCTGTTTATCCACTGAATCCCATTATAAAAATCCCAATATGTTTCATACTGCATGATTCTTTGCATATTTTCAGCATTCTGCATTAAATGCCGATGAAAATTTGACATTGAAGCAGAGGCAAGTGCTAGTTTTCTATAGTCCATAGTGACTCCTATCTAAAAGGGCGCCTACTGAAGTTGTCTGGTCTTTCGTAAAGGAAATTCTCAAAATATCTTGTATCTACTTTAATTAGTGGATTGTAATCAAGTTGAGTAGAAATATGTCTTCTATCTTTATTTGCACCCCAACAAAGCATCATTAAACTATCAGGGTAGTCATCTTGCGCCGAAGATTCATCTTCTGGTTTACCAACCTTCCTGATGTTGCCTACCCATTCAACTTCCAAACCTTCCAACTGCTGATAGAAGCGGTCTACTCTCTTGGTTTTCGTTGTTTTTCCATAAGGCCAAGTTATCCTTCCGCTGTTTATCTCTTGCTCTAATACGCCATACCCTTCATGTTTTGATTGCTTAGAAAATATAAATGGTACAACCGCAATTCTGTTCGGCTCCAAATCACCCCGAAGACGGGAAATAATTGGATCACCTTTACCTGTTCCGTCGCCAACGAACTTAAAGCAAGTTGGATACCGCGAAACAAATTCTAGTATTTGTTTATGTTGCAATTCATGATCGTCGCCAATAATCTCAAGCCAGTCCAAAATGTGTATTCGATACCGTGTCTCTCCAGCAAACTTAATGGGGTTGTCTAACCATACTTTCCCAGCGGTAAGTACAGTTGATGATTTCATTTTACCGAAGTCACCCGCTATAATAACAGGATGATCACCTTCTGATCTTTCCGTTAAAGCCCGCTTCTTAAATTCAGAGATTACTTCTCCCTTTTCACCGTACACAAATTCTGATGCTCCATGGATAACTGAGCACTTCTTTAACGCGGCGCTAGATAAGAAAGAACTTAGACTATCAGACCACTTACAACAGTATGCCATCTTAAAGTCTTCTGAATTCTCACCACCAATACTTTCAAACTCTTCTATTACTTTTTTGACAACTTTTTCATACCGATTTGTCCCAGCGTATTTAACTACTGTTTTCCAATCAAATTCAAAGTGTAGTTTGTTCTTATAACTCTCAGTCTTGTCTTCCCAGTCCCCAATCTTAGCTATTCCATCTGCTGCCACGTTTCGTTTAATCGAATCGTAAAAGTGGTTTTTTGTTTTAGTAGGAGTTCCGATCTTTACCCTGGTTCCTGCCGTATCACTAATCATTGGTGTAATAGACTTTCGCACAAGAGTATTAGAAATATCCTGCGCCTCTTCCATTACAACAAAGTGATAGGTATCTCCCTCTAGCTTAGAACCAGGACTAGCAGTACGAATATCAATAAAACTACCATTTGGAAGTTTTAATACTGAACCACGGAAGTTATCTAAGTTAATCCCAGTTCCTAAAGAACGAATAACATCTCGTGAATGTTTGCTTAAAAGGAATTGCTTAGCCCGGTTATACATAATACCAGCGCGACTATAAGTGGGGCCAAAGATAGCCATCCACATTCCATCTTTATACTTTTGTATACGAGGATCACTTAGGTATTTAGATAGCGTGGGAAGAATAATAGCAGTTCCAGCACATATTGTAGCTAGTACCTCTGTCTTCCCTGAGTTGTGAACACAAAAACCATTCGCTACAAACCAACCCTTTCCAGGGAAAGTAATATCATAAACATCTTCTGTTCCATCTGGAACTACTGATTTTAGTTTTACCCAAACTCTCTTCTCGCCATCAATTCCGTCTTCCGCTGCTTCGTAACAATTATCAGTATTTGTTAGTTTATCAAACTTACTCTTTAGACGATCCCAAGAAGATAATATACAAAGATAATCATCTGGAACTAAATCAAGTACTGGAATCCAACCACGTTTTGTAAGAAATGGATGATTTCCGGTTGCACGAACAAGCATTCCATTTGCAACAGTTACTTTAAACACTTCTCTATGCCCGGTATACCAAGCATCTTTATGATCTTTAATTTGTAAAGCAGTGCCATCGCGGTCAAAGATAATAGTATTTCCAGGAAGACACTGCCTCGCCCAGAGTCCAGTGATAGTCTCTACATCTTCTATAAGAAGCGAATAGATAATCCTATTACAAAACCAAGTCTGGTATTTTCTAAACTCTTTTCCATTCTGCAAGATACAATATTGAGTACATTTCTTTGCTAAATCCCACATAAATTCATCTGACAGGATTTGTATATTTGTATCTACACCCTTCTTTACAAAATCTTCTGATTCTTTTATTGCATCATTTATGGAATTTAATTCTTGGTCAGATAGACTTGTATGATCAATTTCTGACATAAACCTACTCGTTTTGGAAATTCGACACAAAAAAACCCAAGGAATGATCCTTGGGTTAATTATACAAGACTTAATATTATTATGTCAAATATTTGTTTTGTTTAGCATTCCATTCTTGTAATAAATAATCCTTTCTTTGTTTCGCGCCCATACGCCAGTTCCGACAAGTTCTGATATTTTCATAAATGAAAATATACTGTCCATATCATGTTGTGTTTTCCACCCTTCCCTTTTACACGATTCACAGACTATATTTTTACATTGATGACCACAAACAAGACAACTATTTTGCGCCAGATTATTTAGATGGGAGATTAAGAGTGGGATCGTCTCTTCTGAATTATTTGTTATGTACCTCCCCTTGTTGTCTTTTACAGTATATCGAGCAAGCCATGCCAGGAAAGAAGGTCTCGCCTGATTAAAGGTTATCGACTCGAATTGTCGTTTATAGTCGATATAATCAGTGAAAGTAAACTTGTCGATATTGTAGTTCAAATCTTTATCGAAATTATTACATTCCCATTCTTGTTTGCGAAGATAGTTACATTGTACATCAAATCTTCGTCTAGTCTTTCTAGTACTGCTAGAATAGCATTTGCCAAAGAAGAGTCTTCTTCTAGTAGTTCTTCTGCTCTGCCAGACATTTCTACTAACTCGAACAGTTCATGATCCATCACTTTTTCCCTTGATATTCTATGATGTCCAGCACCATTAGAATATCCGTCTCCATTGCCGACTTACAAGCTTCTTCAGAGTCTTCATTGTACTCCTTAAACAATTCTAAAGAAGTATCTTTATTTTTATACGTCACTGATACTACGCCGCGATAAGCATCCTTGTACTGCTTTATTTCCGCTGTGATGTGTCCGTGGTCTAGTTCTGTCTTTAGAAACACCTTCCTTTCCTCCATCCATTCTGTTTTAATTTTCGTCTCCATTATACAAATTGTCATGGTTTAATTATAGCAATTAGGAAAAGAAGTTTCCAATGTTATTTTCTAGCTTCTTCCGCTTTTTCTATCACCTTCATAAGCCTGTTGCTTGTTCCAATAATTGTATGCTCAATTGTCTTGAATACCGCATTATGGAAACTCTGTTCAACGAAGAATGTTCGGTTATTCCCGCTTACATCAAAAGATTCTACGTTAAAAGACCCTTCGTGACAATCGAATACCAAGGAATAGTTATGTTTACCGAATCTCTTCATAATGTCTAATGCAATTAAATCCTTGTCTTCTCCGGCTACTACTCGATTATAAATATCAGTGGTTATTTCCCGTAGAAAAGCGATTGCATTATAGCAGTACTGGCAAACAATATCCCCATCTTCCAGCCTTCCGACTTTTTCACCCTTCTTGAGTCGGATCGGCTCCATGTAAGTGATTGGTTGATTGCAAGCGACACAAGTTTGTAAAGTTTCCATTCTAGCAGTCCTTTCAGTTAATTAATTCTCGTTCCCAAGGCAACTATATATAAAGGACTTATATTCCGCAAGAAAAAAAAGAAAAATATTTTTGCTTTTTTTCTTGACGCGCCTTTTTATTTTTGATACTGTCATTTTGTTGATGCTGCATGAAAGCCCAGCCAATGACCATTTCCCAAAAAGACGTTGACCTGATGGCCCTGGCCGCAACCTTAACAAAGTTCGGGGGTCACTGCAATCAATTTATTGGCTGCATTATAGCGCGTCGCGGGCGGGTACTGGGAACCGGGTCTAATCGGGAAAAAACCCATCCGACACAAAAGAAGTATGGTGGCCCGAAGAAGCAGTATCTTCATGCAGAAATAGATGCTTTAATAGAAGCTTTACACAATTGCAAGGATTTATCAAAAGCAACATTATACGTAACAAGAAGAAGAAAAGTTGATAATGTAATTTCTATGGCTTTTCCATGTAGTTCTTGTATGGCGGCGATTAGAGAAGCAAGGATTAAAAGAATTGTTTTCTCTAATTGGCAAGGTGTTATTGAAGAAACATATTTATAAAGAAAGGTACTGAAAATGTATGCAGCGACTAATTCCGAACAAGCGCAGAAGATGCGTGATAAACTAGAAACCCTCTTTGAAACCGGAAAAAACCAGTTCCAGACCTTCTATGAAAAACTTATGACAGATGACAATAAGGATTATATTGTCAATTCTCGTAAGTTGCAGTTTGGCGTAGATGAAACTGGTTTGACAGTAAGTATGGCGGAAGATACTTACCCGGTTCATAAGCACGCTGTTCAGCAAATTGCAGCAAAGGGAGAAGTAACTATTGGTACTTCTTATATCAACAACCTGATGGAAGTAAAAGAACCTTGGGCGAATGATCTTCTTGCTCATAACCTGAACCAGTTATATCACAATAAGAAAGAAGAAGAGAGGAACATGGTTCGGGTAAGTAATGACAAGGTTCTTGGTTTCGTTTCTGACCGCTACAAGAGGATGGACACGCAACCAATATTTGAATCTCTGTTTACAGAGGCGAGTAAGTTTGGGATGGTTCCTTACATGTCCCGAGACCTTACAACGAAGTATGATGTATCCATGCTTCTCCCGACTTTATATGAACCTTTTACCAATGAAATAATCGGTTATGGAATAAACTTCACCAATAGCGATTATGGAGATGGTGTTCTTGCTATGCGGTCATTCATCCTTCGTATGTGGTGTGCGAATGGCGCAATCCGTAGTGAGGAGATCAGGAAGAAGCATCTTGGCTCCCGGATTGAAGCCGATGCTATCTATGCAGTCGATACACTAAGGGCGGAAACAAACCTTATTTCCAAAGTAGTTCGGGATACTACCAATTACCTACTGCAAGACAAGACTATTGACAGTACAATGGAAACCATTAAGAATGCAGCGGAAAAGGAAGTAGATGCTTCTAAGGTCTTTGCTTCCCTTCGTTCCGCTAATAAGATAACAAAGAAAGAAGAGAAAGCAATTACCAATATTTATAATAAGCCAGATGTTGAAATGCTTCCGGCAGGAAATAATATCTGGCGTGTTTCAAACTCCATTTCCGCCTTGAGTAATTTCTTGAATCGCGGAGATGCTGAAGCTAAGCGAAGAAGTCTGGAACTGTCTGAAATAGCTGGAAGTCTACTATAATGTCTAAGGCAACCGTGATAGAATCTGCTATTCTTAAAACAAAACCATTAGCTTGCAGAACTCGTTTTGGAAAGCATGTCTATCACGGTTGCTTTACTGCTCATGAAATCGTAACTTTGTTTGAATTTGGCTGCTTAGACTTCTATGGGAAAGGAAAACGAACATCTCCTGAATTTACAAAATTTAAAGAGTATTGTAAAACTGGTTATGGCGGCAGCTTTTGGTTTGACTTTCTACCTAGTACTTTTATCGAATCTAAAATAAGTAAAAGGAGAACATAATGTCTTGTCCTGATTATGGTTTATGTATGGGTTATTTCGACAGAAACAAATATGCAATGTGTAATGCCTGTCGAATAGATGTTAAAAACGATTTACAAAAAGCCATTGACGAGAATAGGTTTTTTCAGTACTACTTTGTACATAATAATCATGATTATAGTAAATATGAAAGAAAACAACCAATGTTCCGGAAATTTTTAAATAGACTGTTTGGAATTTATCCGTGGACTATAGAAGAAGCCTATATAAAAAATCTTGATACTGAGAATTTTAATCCTAGTTTTATGCAACTTCACACTGAAATCGAAATGCATAATAGAAAGTTTATTCCAGACTACCGAGTAGGTGGCTTTCCTTCTACTCTCGTTCCAAATTTAAGCAGAACCATAATTATTTAAGAAGTAGACATAGTATGGAGGTTAAAATGATCTTTATCGGTGCTATTTGTGTATTTGTTGTGTTACTGGTGGTGTTTGGTTTGATGGTGACCCCTGTGTTGTTGGTATACGCCGCAGACCAACACAAGGAACGGAAAGAGCTCTATAATAAATGCTGTCGGTATTGTAACGATAGAGACGGCGACTATTGCTACGTTTGTTGTTCAAAATACACTTCCTACAAAAAATACAAAGCTTTTCTGATGTATATGTTTGAATTGCATTGCGAAAAGTGTTCACTCAATGGAGCATCCAGCTGTGATCGGTGTCAATACGAAAATGCATATCAAAACCACAAGGGAAAATCATGATTCATCTCATTTACCATAACGACCCTGACGGCTATCTATCAGGATATATCGCCAGTCAGTATTTCAAGCAAAAGACTGACAAGATAAAATACTATTCAATAGATCATGGAAATAACTTCCCCTTGTTCATTTCCGAAATAGATGAACATCTCAGCAATAAACAACGTATTGGCCGTAAAGATGTTGTTTGTTTGATGGATTTCTCCCTTAAACCAGATGTTATGCAGTCTTTGTTTCGGGAGATTGGATTACAACAAGCAAATCTTATTTGGATAGATCATCATAAGACTGTACTTGAGCAGGACTATGGTAATTTCAATTGCTTTGTTGATAGCATCAAGAACAAGATGGGGAAAGATGAACCTGTCTTGAATGGCATATTACAAGTTGGTAAAGGTGCTTGTGAATTAACTTGGGAGTATTTCAATGGTGACAAGGTAAAGCCGAAGGTTGTATCTTTGGTTAGCCAGTTTGATACGTGGCAAGAAAAGGGGATGTTTGATTGGGAAGAAGTAGTTATGCCAACTATGGCTTTTATCAGCGGAATGAATGCTAATCCAAAACATAAAGATGCCGATACTATCTGGCAAGAATTATTTGATAATCACAAAAAATATATTAAACTAGGAAAGACATTACAGCAATACCGAGATAACCTCAACGCGCAAAATATGCATTCTTATGCTGTGGAAAAGATTATCTATCACGATGACGAGCGATACAGGGCAATAACTATCAATAGTTGTGATCGTGGTTCCCGAGCTTTCCAGAGTGTATACGATCCGGCTAAGCATGACTTGATGCTTGTTTATGTCTGCTTGAAAAATGGGATGTTTTCTGTTTCCCTCTATTCAGACAAAATAGATGTAAGTCGGATTGCTAAAAAATACAATGGCGGTGGTCATACTGGCGCGGCCGGGTTTATAACTACTTGGTCGGCGCTAATGAACTTCTTGGAAAGAACATAAAATGAAATTATCACATCTAATCTACTCAACTATTGTTTATCACCCACTTTACATTAAGAATGCAGAGTGGGCGCTATGCCATATTCTGACTGATGGCGGCGGATCATTTAAGTGGAATCGGCGCGGAACAATAGATCACATACCTAGTCACCAGATTAGGTATTGGCCAGAATTTGCAAAGATCACAGAACTCCCGACTTTAGATAATCTGGTTAGGTCATACCAGCTTCATACTGCCTGGGCCGCTACTACTTCTAAGGATGATTCCTTTTTCTATAGTCGGGAAAGGGCGATTAATATGCTTTTAAAAATGCATAATAAATCGTGTTATTTCCCCTTAACGGCGGCGAAAAGATATATCTTAGAACATAACCCTAAAAATATTTCTAAACAATATCTGGCAGCAATACATTGGTTTTTTAATAACTTTGAAAATGAATTTGGCCCCAAAAACATTCAACACTATGAAGACAAACAATCTGTATACGAAAAAATAAAAGAGAAATTTCTAGCATTGCGAGATAGCTATGAGCCGCCCTCCATTCAAGAGTATAACAGGTTATTAAACCTACTCAAGAAGATAGATGACCATTTAGAAAATCAATTCAAAACACTGGAGAAATAATCATGAAGTTTGGAATGAAAATAGCAGTTATTGATAGTATACTTAAATACTTCTACAATGTCCATGGAGATGAAGAAAGCCTAAAGTATATTCTGGATAAGTGTTATGATCTCAACAAAGCAGAATATCAGGAGATCATAAAAGACATGGCTGAAACTGGTAATATCGAGATAATCGTTGGTGGTGTTTGGGGACTAACACAGTTAGGATTAGGTAAAGTACTAGCTTTACCAGATAATAATCATATCATTCACAAAGCACAAACAACCATGTTAACATCCCCCTGCTACTGTGGGCATTCTCCGTTAGTCATTCATGAGACAGGTAAAATCATTGTTAAATGTAGCTCTTGTTCATTATCTATACAATGTAATTTCAAAAATGAATTACTACCAAACAATCTGCAAGACGACATAAAACAACCAACCGTTAAACAAGCTCTTGATGATTGGAACAATCTAATCGCGGAAATAGAAAAGAAAGTAACAAATATCAATAATAATAAACCACATAAAACAGGAGTTGCAATTTGTGACAGCTGTTTGCATACACAAGTTTCTGTTGCCCCGGTAGGTACAAACTTATTGGAATGTTCTCGTTGCGGGAAGATGGAATCGAGGTTTGCCAATGAACTTGATCCTTGGGTATATATCTCAAGATTGATTATGAGAATAGAACAGTTGGAGGAAAATGGTGGGGTTTGATAAGGACTATCCCAATAGAAAAGATAAGAGACGGAAATATCGCGGTTCTAAAGCAGTAGATTCTTCTTGTAGAAATCACGGGTCTTGTGATTACTGCCGGGAAGGAAGATTGTATTTTGACAAGAAGAAAAGAAAAGCTATTGAACAAGATATAGAAGAATGGGAAGAAGATGAAGAATAAACAACAATATCTAATGCTGGTAACTGTAGAACAAGTAGACTACGTTGATTCAGTAGGTGTTCAAGTCTATTGTTCCCACTTAAAAGTAAATCATCAGAAAGGATTGTCTTTAGCATCGGTACTTTCTGATCCTAATTTTCAAGCAAGCATTAAAAACGAATCTATTCCATACCATCTTGAAAAAGCAAGGGAGCTTATCCTTAGAGTAGTTGCAGAACAACTTCTCTCAGAAGAATCTATATATTCTGCACTTGTTAAGCATTTGTTTACAAGTACTGTTGATAAACTTATACCTGATATAGTTTGGGGACTTAAGAATGATTACTAATATTCCGCCGAAAGATGAAAACGGACATTGCAGTTGCGATTGTCCTTATCATCATTATATTCCACCTAGTTTTGATGACAATTATTATGAAGAATCTTGGCATTATTGTCTTCTTAACCAGAACAGTGAAGAAACAGAATCAGATGAATATTGGCTAATTCCCGGACCAGATTGCCCAGTAGGGAGAGAATAATGAAAACAATAATTATTGAAATTCCAGATGCAGACGTGTGGGGACATTGCAGCAAAGGCTGTAGATTCATCTACAACGAATATGGACAAAACATTGCGGCGGTAGAAGAAAGGTGGCGTTGTTTGTTGCGGTATAATCTCTATGGATCGGCAGATGGTTGTCGTCCGGGGCCAGATTGTCCTCTTAATAAGAAAGAAGAATAAAATGATTGAACCTATTGATGCCGAACTCTATGATGGTGAAATTAAATACTGTCCTTTCTGTGGTGCGGCAGTACAACTAGGTTTAAGAGTTGAATATGCAGGTTGTAGATGTGATGATTATTCTGTTGTGATCACGTGTGCTTGTGGAATAGAAATGCCTGGTTTTGTAAGTTGCTTTGATAGTCTAGGGAGAGAGGAGATCAAAGAAGAAATCAAAAAGTTATGTAATAAATGGAATAGGAGAATAAAATGCAAATAAACGTATATACACATCTTGCCTACGGTATTCTAATCCCACAAGAACATGTGAAGGATATTGATGCGAGTTTCCCAAAGCGATGGTTAACCGGTCTGACTATAAAAACAATAGACCTAGATATGATAAAGTACGGCCATGACGGATATTATAGATATATGGCCGCAGTACCTAAATTTCGCTATTGCATTGATGGCTATGATGCTGTTCCGGTAGACACAACTAAAAAGCCTCCCAGTGGTGAACTTAAAAGATTCTGTAATAAACTAAAAATCCCATGCGAACCTTCTTGGTTTTTGTTTTCTTCAATAAGTAAGTAGGTAAAAATGAAAGATATAAAACAATGTCCTTACTGCGGCGGAAAAGCAGAGATCGATATAGCTTTGGTGGATATGCCAGACAACCTTGAAATCTATGCATACGTAATTAGTTGTCTACAATGTGGTCATGATATGCCCGGAGACGTCTTTGAAAGTACCATTAAACGAGATAGAAAGAAGGTCAAAATGAATGAACTGGTTGAACAATGGAACAACCATGGTGTAAAGACGTATAATATTGGGGATGTTGTTGAGGTGGTTTATTACGCCACAAAATCCCCATCTTTGAAGGCGATCCATACACTAGGACGAGATAACGATCGTCCAATCTACCTAACTGATAGATTCATGCGAAGTCCTTATGCTTGGATTGTAGGCACTACATTTATTTCTACTGGCAATATCCGGCATGATACTGGCCCATACGGGGAGCCTCATGGGGCTTCTTATAAACCTAAGACTATCTATCCTTGTTACAGGATTAGATTTCATAAACGTGGTAAGGAATTTCTTGCTTTACCTGGTAACTTGGAACCTGCTCTTGCTGGAATTGATCCTGAGAAAGAGTTTTTCCGTGTTCGCGGGAAAGAACTTGATCTGCTCCGAGAACAGGCCAAAGCTTCTAAGTGTAAAAAATGTGGTAGATTTACTTGCATGGATGGGTCTTGCCTCTGCGAAAAATCTCAAAAAAAGTGATTTTTTTCTTGACCTGCCCCTTGGATTTTGATACTGTCTATTTAGGGAGGCAAAAACATGAGTTACGATATAGAATTGCATGACCCGGTAGATAAAACCATCATAAAATTCGATACACCAATTCAAATGAAGGGTGGTACTTATGAATTCGGTGGAACTACTGAAGCTTGGTTGAATATTACATGGAACTATGGTAAGCATTATTCCATGCTCTTCGGAAAAGAAGGAATACGGACAATATATGGTATGACTGGCGCTGATAGCATACCACTGCTTGAAAAAGCAGCTTCACAATTGGGTAATGATGTTCACCCTGACTATTGGAAACCAACTGAAGGAAATGCTAAACGTCCTTTGTTGCAACTAGCTGCTATGGCTAAAATGCGTCCGGATGGTATTTGGAATGGTGATTAAGGAAGCCAATTATTAGTTGGTTATATCCGATCAATATAACTGCTGATAATTGTTTTTATGAAAGGTACGGAACTATAAACGCTCCACTGACCCTACTCACTTATAGTGGTAGGTCTGTAAGAGGAATAACTTCTGTACTAGGTTCTTTACTGGCCATAAAGAACCGACTGTCTGGTTTGCTTCGTACTAGACAGAGTTTATTGGATGGGAACCAACAGCAGTTGTTGCAGTACTATCCCCCAGGACCAACTAAGATGGTCCCTTGGTCCCGGTTGCATTGTAATGTTTATGCGTTACCTTGCAACGCCAGTCCGTTTGGGATTGGTCCTAGGCGTTTCGCTGGGCGGGACTTATTTCTTTTCTTACAAAGGTAATCAAATGAAAAAAGAAATTTTAATATGCGATATTTGTAAATCAGAAGAAAATGTTGATAGTTGCAGTTTTATCGTTAGGAGATTTACAGATGAGGCAGGGAGTATGGATACTGAATGCGCTCATTATGAACTCTGTGTAGACTGCTACATGCGGACATTAAGAATGTCTTATCAATCATTAAACTTCTCTACTTTGGAGATGTTAGATAACCTGCACATTGAATCAATAAAAAAACTCCAGTCGAAAAAATAGAAAGAAAAACAAAATGGCAACAGTTACCTTTGAAACCAAACATGTACACACGATAACTGTAAACACTAGATATTTAGATCAGTTCTTCAAACTTCATGCCGCACCAAATCTGGTTGCGCTATTCCCTAATCCAAAAGAAGTAACAGAATCCTTCGGGGCATTAGAAGGAATTAGACATCTCCAGAAGATGGAATTATGTCCTTCTATGCACGATCCAGAAGTTACAGTAATTGTTCCTGGCGACGGCCATGTCCCTCGAACCGGAGCTTTGATAACACACTTGTCTAATTGGGAAGTTATTTCAATTGATCCGGTTATAAGATGTGAGGGGCGGGGAGAAACAATCTACAAGGGAATCTTACATAAAAATTTGTCTTGTTACAAAGCGAAGATTCAAGATTTGCCTAAGACTAAAACAAAGAAGACAGCAATTATTCTTGCAGTGCATTCTCATGCCTTGCTGCAAGATTGTGTTGATAAACTAGATGGGTACGAGAATCTTTGCATTGTAACAATAGATTGTTGTGTCCCTCAGCACTTCAAGTACAATGGAAAAGAAGTACGTCCAGTAAAAGAATATCGTGATATTGCTATCTGGTCCCCTAAGAATGAAATCAAGCTTTGGCATCTCTCTTCGCCGTGCTCATTGGGATTGGGCAGCGCAAGCGGCGAGGATGACACTCGGGAAAGCACCGGGTGCTATGGTAGGTAAAAGTATGTATGTGTGGTTATCCTACTCTATACCACTCCGCTCCTGACCGCGAAAGAATTTATTTGGCTATTACTGGTTGTCAGGTCCGGTTTTAGCCGTTTTATGAAAGTAAATAAAATGAACAAGCGCAGATATTACACTTTTGGTTATCTTATTAAACAAGATGCTAAAGATAAATATAGAAATTCAATAGTATCTTTAAGTGCTATCGAGGTAGAAAGATACAGTGTACTCACTGCTATTGATAAGCCACCAACATATATTTTAGAGGCCGATTTATCTTGGGTCGTGGAAGACGGCACAAAGAAAGGCTGTTCGGCTAGAGCAACCAAAGATGACATGCTTGATTCAAGCATTTTCAAGAATGTCACAGATGGAGATTTACTTTTCGATCTTTCACATTTTAGTGATCAGTATGAAGATATAATTATCAAAGAACTAGTAAAAATCTATCTCTTTCCAAAGATAAAGGAAGCGATCCCGGATATTCTCTTTTTGAGATAAAAGAAGGAGATAACAAAATGAAAAACCATATAACAATTCAAGTAAGTGGAAAAGAAGCACTAGATTCCCTTTTTTCTAAAACAGATGTTGCCACAATTATCATGGATAATCGGGAGTTACAAAACTATATCAAGAAACAGATAGACAAATATATATTGGATGTCTTTCCTGAAGTAGTTAAAAAGCGTGTTGCTTATCTTGTTACAGAACGTAAAATCAACGATATAATATCAGATGCAATTCAAGTAGTTGGCGCTTTGATCGTAAAGCACATTAATGAATTTGATTATAAGACAATGGTCAAAGAACGATTAGAAAAAGAAGCTGGTAAAGCAGTTATGAATATAATAAAGAAACTTGGTGTAAAATGAAAGTCGTAGTACGACTAGATAAAAGAAGTGACAAATATAGTAGTATTACGCATTACTACTGGGAAGCTACGGTAAATTGTGAAGAATATGGTAATGGTTTATACTATCATCATGCTGGTAGTTGTATTTCTCTCAGCGAAAGATACTTTCGACTATGGGAAATCCCACTCTCCACTGCCGGGTTGAGTAAAATAATTGAATTACTTAAACAAGATGCTGAGAAGGTTCTTAAAGAGTGGGTCGGAGATGATATAGAACTTGTTTTTGAAGGGGATTTAATATGAATAAAACATTTATAGTCTTGCGCGGGTTACCAGGAGCAGGTAAGTCTACTTTCGCTTCCTTTATCTCTGGGATGTGTGACACCGAAGTCTTTACAACCGACGATTACTGGGAGAAGATGAATATTCCATTTAACAAAGCAGACTTGGCAGTAGCACATAAATGGAATAGAGAATGGACTTTCGCAGCAATGGAAAAGGGTGTTCCAGTAGTTATTCTCGCCAACACGGCAACAGAGGAATGGGAGTTTTTAGATTATATTCTTTTTGCTGAAAAGCATGGTTATAAGGTATTTTCCCTTGTTGTCGAAAACAGACATGGTAATTGCTCTGTGCAAGATATACCGCTAGCGGTAAGGAATAAAATGGAAGCGCGATTTGAACTTTCACTAGGATATTGAGAAATGGTAACCTTTCCCGAATCAATAGAAGATAGATTAGAAATTATAACCGGTGCTTATCTAAATGTTATATTTGAATCTCTTGAATCAAAAGAAGAATATTTAGAACAGCGAAAAACAATTATTGATAATTGTTCCAACCCGGCAATGCTTGCTTTCTCTCATCCTGCCGTTCTTAGAATATTCTTCAAAGATGTAACAGAAGAATATCTGACGCTATTGCTTTTTACCATGTCTAACTTCGATCCTACTTGTTTCTTTGTTACTGCGTTTGCAAAGGAAATAGATGAACAAGATTTGTTGATAATAAAAGAATTCTTACTCGGTTTACGAATGCGGGTGTTTCATATTCCAAAGAAATATAAATAAGGAGACACAATCATGAAACAATTCCCTATTTGTGACATTTTATCGGTGACCACAGAACAACTTTGTGGTCCCATGGATGGGATATATAAAATCCTAAACTATATGACAGATGATAACCTGTACACACATCAACTCCCTCGTGCGGCTAGAATGTGCCAACCGTGCATTTTACAACAACACCCAAAACTTGCATCCGTAAATACAGAGGGATTATCTCATGAAACATTCCACGAATGGCAAGATGAACAACGAAAACTTTTTGGAGAAACGCTTCTAATTGAACCTCTGAAAGATTGGGAAAAAAAGAATCCTTTTATCGAAGCAATTGAGATGGAAAACCAGCAACAGTAGTCCTGCAACAAACGGAGTAAATCTTGGGAGACAAGAAAACGAAAGCGATTATTAAGTTGATGAAGGAAAATCCCAATAAGTATTTTACCCCTGCCGAGATACTATCCGGCATTGATGGGAGGTGGCATGATCCAAATGATAGACACTCAGACATCATTAATAGATGTGAAAGACATGTAAAGTATGGTTGGCTGGAATACAATCCAAGTAAAGATGCCTACATGCTCGGAGGAGTAAAAATAAAATGATTGACTATTCTGATATAAACAACTACCAGGTTGGGATGAAAGTAGTTTATTATGCAGGAAAAACAGGTAGAATCACAAATGTTTATCCTGAAAGTAACATGTTTCGTGTCAATTATGGCGGCGATTGTGTGACTTCTGAATTACATCATCTAGCTTTAAATAAGCAGTGGGAATTTTTAGATGGTGCTCTTTACTTCGATCATAGTCTTATCCCCGACCCATATATAAACATGGAAGATTTGGATAATTATCCAATTGGTATGCCTGTCGTTTCTTGTATAAACAAAAAAGGAAAGATAGTAGAAAAAACTCCAAAAACAGGAGACACGGAACAAGATGGCTTTACTATTCTTTGGGAAACCTGCGACTATTCTTACGCAGTGCTTTGTTCTTGGGATTGTCGTTGTTCGACTGAATATGCAAACGAACATGGGCATTGGGAAATCTCAAATGGAACACTGTACTTAAATCATAATATGATTCCAAAACAACGTAAACGAATAACTTTTGAAGAGGCTTGTAAAATTATTACTGATAATGCTGAAAGGGCAGAGAAAGAAAGACTGGAACAATATAGAAAAGACTCGGAAATCAAGACAGCACTTAATGATGAAAGGAACATGGAATGAACACAGAAATATGTCCGGTTTGTGGAATGGACTTATTTAATTGCATTCGGAAAGAAGATGGTGCCAGGTGTACCGATTGGTTTGGAATCTATGATCGTTATAAAGATCGAACTATTGCTTATGTTTGTCCTGCTTGCGGCGCGAAGTTTGATCGTTATACCGAAAAGCAAATCTTCCCGGAAGGATGGGAAGGATCAGAAGATCAGAAATGGATCATGGATCACTATAAGAATCGGGAGATGCCTTATGATGACAAATGAAACTTGCGGACTAGATCAATTCAAATTACTTGGTGAGAAACTAGATCAAATTGATAAACAGTTACTTGTTCTAGTAAAACAAAAACTGGAAATAGAACAGGAAATGCTCTCTATCCAGCGGAAGATGCAACATGCAGTAATCATGGGAACAATCATGAAAGCCTACAAGGATTTAGGATGAACACCTTCTTTACAGCAGATCAGCACTTCTTCCACAAGAACATCATTGATCTGTGTCAGCGTCCCTTCTCTGGCCCCGATAAGATGAACAAAACAATTATTGATAATTATAATTCAGTAGTTGGGAAGGATGATGTTGTTTACTTCTTGGGAGATGTTTGTTGGGCGGAAGATCAGCAGAAAGTAAAGAAAGTAATAGAACGACTAAACGGCAGGAAGATTCTTATCCTCGGCAATCATGATCTTCTTAAACCTTTTGCATATATCTATTGTGGATTTGAGTCTGTTCATACTTCACTAGATATAGGAGAATATGTCTTGGCGCATGATCCCGCCGTAGCGACCATGGATACCAAAAGACAGTGGATAACAGGACATGTGCATCAACTCTACAAGAAAGTAAATAATGTAATAAATGTAGGAGTTGATGTTTGGGATTTCTATCCCATAAATCTTGAAACTATTAGAGCAGAATTCGGCTATAAAGAAATCCCTGCTGGATTATATTGCTACACTTATTCGTTGTGATGATCTTTATCAAGATTGCAATGGCATTAATATGAGTCTGGATTCCCTGTGTCGAATTGAACCGGAATGGGCGGCAAACCGGATTAGATTCCTCATGAAACAGGTTGAAGAATTGCTGGAAAAAAACCAAAAAACCTTGATTTGCCGCTTTTTTCATGGTACTGTCGGTTTAGGACTTGAACGAAAGGTCAGCCATGAAAGCCTATTTATCCATTGACCTTGATTACTGGGATGGTCTCCATGCGGCCAGGGCCGGTCTAAACCGGCTCCTTGGTCATTTTCCTGCTGATTTTCCTGTTCTCCTTGTCGGGGAACATCATAAACTACTCAAGCACGCTAACGAGCATCCGGCTGATCTACTAATTCATATTGACCGGCATAGTGACTATGTCAATGAGCCCTACGAACTAAATTGCGGAACTTGGATTTCACCCTATCGCATTAAGTGGAGTAAAGGCGCAGTATACCAGTGGTATCATGATCCATTATATGATCCTGACTGTGGTAGATGTGACACCTATCAGGGTGTTCCTTTTGACAAGTTGAACAAGATTAGCCGTAAGACTTGGAAGAAGATAGAACGAAGAGTAAGATTACCTGACATAAAGAAGTTTGATATTCAGGCAATTGGCATTTCTATCTCTTATGACTACCTGAACTTCTACTTCGCCGGGATCATAGAACAAATACTGGAATTTAAGTACAGAAATCCGGATAGAACAAAAAGAGACGCTACAGTTGGTTACGTACTTGAAAGGTTTTCACATGAATATACTTAAGAAGCCAGCCTACACACCGAAAGAAAAAGCTGCTACATTCTTTGAATGTTCTCTATCCAAGATAGACTCTTTCTGTGAAACAGACCCCTTTAATCCTCGGAACACGGTCGCAGGATATATCTGTCGAATTCCTGATTACCGATATGGTATGCTTCTTATTACTGAAGTAAACGGGAAAATGGTATTTCCACAAAAGATATACGGCACACCCAAGATACATTATCCATTTACTAAGGAAACAAGAAATTATAATTTCCCCAAGGACATCAAAGAGGTTCTTATTTACCCCAAGTATGATGGGACAAATGTTTTGCGATATATATACCGCGATCAAGAAGGAATGCCATATCGAACATTCAAAACTAGACTAATGCCATTCTTGAATGATGGTAAGTTTGGGAACTTTTTCCAGTTGTGGAATGAACTGCTGAAAGATAATGAATTATGGAATTTAACGTCTACTTTTAGTTCGCAAACCTTGTCTTTTGAAATGTACGGTTATAGAAACCCACACCTGGTAAGATACCCATTTGGATTGAAGACAACACTGCTGTTTGAAATTGAAAATGGTGAGGTGATTCCGCCAATCAAGAATAAATCCCCTTATGCAAATCAACCAGTTGCGAGAATTACTGATAAAGAAACACTGATTGATTTCTATGAGAAACTAAGAAAAGAAACAGAAGAAAATAATAAACCGACAGGAAATACAGAAGATCAAATAATAGATGGTATTGAAGGGTATATTTTCTATGTTCATACGGCAGATTCTTGGATTCAATTCAAGTGTAAACCAGAGACAATAGAGCAAATTCATTTTGCTAATTCTGGTTATTTAGCAAAAGAAACAATACTACATGCAGCTTGGCGAGTAGTCGAGTCCTTTGGTGATGTGTCTATTGACGGAATTAAGCAAATGCTGGAAGAAGATTATTCGGCAGAATTGATCAATAACGCAAGTGTGAAGATTGAAAAGGTATATGCATTTGTAAGTAAGAAACTTTTTACAAGAAGCAAAGTCGAATACATATATGATTCCGCTCCTGTTAAACTAAAAGTAGCAGGAAAGAATGAAGTCATGAAGTACCTGTCTTTTTACTTCCAAAAAAATGAGATGCCAGGAGCTTTTCAAGCTCTACAGGAACTGGGGATAGTAAAATGATAAAGACAAACAATTGCTGGAAAAGAAAAACCTTAGTTCTAGTAGATGATTGGCCTTGGCCGCGTGAACATAAAAAACTTGGTGTTGCTGTTGAGGTCCTAAACAGAATTTACTGGATGAGTAACTATTCATTTTCTCTAAATGAGAATCGAGAAATCGTAGTTCAACTTCCAGAAGGTCTTAATGAAACACCAGATGAATTGATGGAAATGTGGACAAGAAGAGTGCTAGTGTGCTGTCTAGCTGTACAGAAAACACTTTATCTAGTGGAAACAGGTAAAATAAATGAAATCATATAAGTTGCTTAACGGGTGGAGATTTGGCGATAATAAGACATTCGAGAAAATTGTCATTGATGGTCTAAATTCTTGTTTTGCCCTTACTGGAGAGTGGTCAATATCAGACGATGGATATATACAAATTAGTTATCCTAATGGGATTCCAGAAGAAGTTGATTTAGCTGATCTCGGTAGAGATGCTTCTAATCTGGTTAGCACCTTTTGTCATGGTGTTTCTTGGGGATTAAAACAAGGAGAATATAAATGATCACTATTGATGATATTACCAAAGCCTATGGTGTTGTTGACTATATGACTACTTGGTGTTTTGTTGACTATCTCCCAATGTTCTCTCTTTTTGGAAATGTCTTATATAAGAAAGACATTGGGAATTACCAAGGGGATTCTTTAATTCTATTTGAAAAAGAAGGTGCTTATGGTTATTTTTGTTTTGGGTGGGGGAGTTGCTGTGGTTGCGATGCGCTACAAGCCTGCCACAGCAATAATGATCTTTTAGAATTAGCCGAAGGATTCTCAAATAGAATACTATGGTTTGATTCCGCCGAAGAATGCATTACATTCATGGAATGTCATGATTGGGAAGGCGACTACATGGATACAGAAGAGTGCGAGGGTTTTGCAGCGACATGCATAAACTTACTTACAGGAAATAAATAATGAAACTAGCTTATATTGCCGGTCCTTATCGGGCAAAAGAATGGATAGATGTAAAACAAAACATCCTTAATGCCGAACGTGTAGCAATAGTAGCACTGAATGATGGTTACATGCCTGTTTGTCCTCATTTAGTAACTGGTGGATTTGAACATCATTGCCCGGAAGTAAGTGATAGATTTTGGCTTGATGGCACACTTCTTTTGCTTAGTAAATGCGATGTAATTTATATATGCAAAGGATGGAAAGAATCAGAAGGATCGAGACTTGAATATGGCTGGGCTATAAACAATAACATGCCAATAATCTACATGGATAAATAATGAAAATAATAGCAATAGAAGGGCAAGACGGGGTAGGGAAGTCTACACTTGCAGCGGCTATGTACTCCAAGCTTCAGGGAATGCGCAACTGGCGAATAAACGGAATAGCTACACCAAGCTATATGACTGGCGCTGGTCATTATATGCGACGATTACTAAATCATCCCGAGCAAGATTCCTTACCTTGGCAAGCGAAGGCTGCTTACTTTGCTGGCGACATGTTACAACTTGTACAAGACTGTAAAAATTTAGACTTCTTTGTTGTTGATAGATGGAAATCTTCTACATGTGTTTATCAGGCAGCGCATGCTTATTTAAAGAACCCTAGTGTATCTTACAGGGATTACATGATTATGGTAAGCAATATAATAGAGTGTGTACCAAAAGCAGATTTAACTCTGTTTATTGATCTTCCCGTGGAAATATCTCAGGCGCGATTAAAAGGAAGGCATAATAATGTAACAGATACTAATATGGATTTACAAAATCTAGTTAGGAAAGGCTACGAGTCGTTAATGCGACAACATCCCAATCATGTACTGGATGGGCAAAAGACCGCTGACCGATTAGTACAGGATGCAATGACAATAATTAAAAAGGAGTTTGACCTTGATAACTAAGAAACCACTAAAGAATATCTGCTCTCGCTTCAAGGGTCTTTCCCGGCATGTAACTGCTAACATGATTCATATTGTTGGCAAGGACGGGAAACTTACCTTTTCGCGAACTGATTGTGATACATTCATTTATGAAACAATAAATGCTGATATTTGTTGTGACATATTAGTCGATTTTGATAGGTTTAAATCGGCGCTAGAAGGTAAAGATGAACCAGTAGAACTTCTAGTTGATGGTGAAAACCTTCTGGTTAAAGGGAAGTCCTTATCGAAAGTCCCAATCATACACGAGGAGTTTCCTAATCCCGACCTGTCTTTCACAGTACAAGAAACACTACCAGCAAACTTTGTCTCTTTGGCAAATAAAGTAGCGTTGGCGGCGGCGAAGAGAGACCCTCGCCATTTTCTTGAATTTGTTTATCTCAAAGACGGATTAGCAGCGACAGATGGGCATAGACTACATCAGATAAAGTTTGAAACAAAACTAGATGCTCTTGTTCCTGCTATACTGATCAAATTGATTAGTAAATGGAAAGGTGAAATTGAAGCTGGACAAAGCAGTACATATATTGGATTCAAGACTGTTTATCCCGACGGATCATCATCTTCTTGTTTTGGCCGGACACTAGATCAAACTTACCCAGATGTAAGTCGGGCTATTCCAGCAGTATTTACAACAACCATAGAAGTAAATAGACAAGACTTCTTTGACTGCCTACACGGAGAAATAGTGAAGTTTGTAACAGAAGATTCTCTTTTGCGAATCTACTCTTATAACAAGAACGGCATTCTAAAGAGTTCTTTGATTGAATTGCAAGAAACCGCCATTGATGCTAAAAATACAGGTTTACCTGTAGACGTATACTACAATACAAATTACATGAAAGATGCTGTTAGTATAATGTCGGCGGAAGAGATAGTACTACAGCTTTCTGATGATCCACTGATGATCCAAGATGAACTAATGGCGCTTATAATGCCTGTTAACTCTGACAAGTAGGAGGCTTCATGCCTTATGAAATGACAGTAAAGATAGCAATTCCCGATCCGGGGTATCTTGGAACATGCGGGCAATGCTTCCTGCTTGATGATGAAACTCTAATATGCCACGAAAATCTAAACGTATTGGCTAGCTGTGATTCATATCACTATTCTGGCCGTACTAAACACACTTTCTCCTGCCCCGGCCCTAACTGCCTGGCATATAAAGAAATAATCCCATTCATACTTGTTAATGGTGAGCGGATCAATATGTCAAAAGAAATAAGTGAAAAACTGTCTATTTTCACACAAGACTTGTCTGTTCGGCTTGTGCATAAGAGACAGTACCTATCCCTCATCAATGGAAAAGAAATACTATATTCAACTAAAGAAGATTCTAAAGACAATGAATCTTGGAATGAACTACGAAAACAACTCGCGAAAGTGTTGAACGAACAATGATTACAGGAATAAATATCAATAATTATCTTGTTTTCCCCGAAGCTGAATTAACCTTTAGCAAAAATCTAAATGTTATCATAGGAAATAATGGGTCGGGGAAAACAAGTCTGCTAAAATTATTGCATTGCTGTATTTCAGCTATGCATTATGATCATGACTTATTTCCAACTAACTTCATTATTATCAGAAGGTTGTTTCAAAAGTTCTACCGAGCATTCCCGCCTCAGAAAACCTATCATCAAGATGATGGCTATATAAAGGCTGACTTTTCTGGCATTGCTAGATTTAAAGATAGACCAATAAGGTGTACCTGTAATCTTTCAACCGGAAGTTTAGATTTTGAATTTCCACATCTTGATAAAATACAACTGCTAACATATCCTCCAAACTGGATTGTGGACCAATCTTTTCTTATTTCCAATGATTTGTCATATCAGCACGTGGTTAGCTTTCTCTATGGAGGGATCGAAGAACCCAAAACAAAACCCTCTGTTCAACTCGCTAAGCTTTCTAAAATTATTCAAGGTAAAATAGGAGGAACACTGATTCTTCGCGGGCCTATAAACCCCGTGTATTTATATTTCAATAAATTACCAATCGAGTCTTGTCCTCGCTACATATGGCAATTTGCTATAATTGAGAGCTTAATAAGCATATGTAAACTAACACAAGGTAGTATTCTCTTTTGGGATTGTCCAGAAACGGGACTTGATCCTTTTATGCTGCGATTAGCAGCAAGAGTTATCTTTGAACTATCTCATGAACTACAAGTGTTTATTACTACTAATAGTTTGTTTCTCTTGCGCGAACTTTATATTCTACAAAAAACAAACGAAAATTCCATTAGTATACGCACATTCAACCTTAAACGAAAAGGAAAGAACACAACTATTACTTCCGGAGATAGCATGGATGATGTCGGAGATATAAGTCTTCTTGATGAAGATTTAAAACAAAGTGATAGATATATTGATATTGAAATGGGGTATAAAAAATGAAAGATGTTATAGTTCTCTTCTCAGCCTCTTGTATTGCTGCAATCTCACTCTTGACGATTTTGATGTCTATTCCTCTGACAAACACACAGCTTTGGTTGTGGTATGAGCGTTGGTCATTTATGATTCTGGTTACAATTACATCATTCTCAGCATCAGCCGCAGTTTGTTCTGCTTTGTTGTTTATTGTACTTGGTAGTTTCTTCTTGTATGAAGCTTTCGAAAACAGACATAACAAATAGAAACGGGTATAAAAAATGAAAGATTTATTAGGTGGATTACTTTTGTCTACTATTGGAATGATCGTGTTTGGTGCAATTGCTGGTTTGACTGCACCATCTTGTCATGGGCATATCGAATGGTGGATGTTTGGGTTTTTTATTATACAATTATTGATCTTCGTCTCATCCTTTGTAGCCGCAATGATTTCGGCTTTGGGTTTCATGGCGTGTCTTTTATTTCTTATTTTCCCACCTTCCGATTGTAATGGAAGCAATTATGACAATTAAATATGATATGTCAGAAGAAGACAAAACAAAAACGATGTCGTTACCTGTTCTAAATGTTGCAACGAAATGGCAGAGGGTGATTCATGAGAAGCTTCATGTACAAAGGACAATCATTCTATCTTCACCCAAATCTAACATGCTTTGTTAATTATGGCGAAGTAGATGGGTTATATAAATATCTAAAAACTTTTGCAAAAAGGCATAAGATTGTTTTCTTACCTAATATTGAAAATGATTTTCATCCTAATCAGCAACGCGATATGATATTTAATTTAGTTGATTTGAAGGATCAACAACGAATAATAACTACCAATAGTCCTATTATAGTCCAAGGATTAGAAGTTGGGATGCTGGTGGATTGTCGAATAACAGATGCTATAGCTTATCCTCATGAGGCTGCTCCTGCTCCAACCTTCCCTTATGCCGGAGAACCAATTGAAGACATTCTTGAGAATATCTTTGGAGTCGCAATTCCGCAACGAAGCAAAAGGCAACAATTGATGTATGACGCGGCGATAGAATATTATAAAGTACTAAAAGAAGGCGGGGATATAAAAGCAGTAAAAGAAAAATTAGATCGTCTTTCTGCGCCCTTCAGTAAAGATGTCGCTTTTCATGCATTTCTTGAAATGGAACGATTAGCTGCTAAATATTAAAGGAATAATTAGTGAAAGATCACATCCTAAAGTACAGTGTAACCCATACTTGTGGTCATACATGGATTATTTATGGTCATTTTGGAGGTGAAAGAGAATTTGTGTTTAAAATAAAAATAGCATCAGAAAATTTATGTAATAAATGTAGAAATAGACTGGCAGGAATAAAAATACTATTTGGTGTTCTTACAAACAAATGGCGTCGAATAGGAGAACGTGAATATATAGTTCGCTGTACTTGCGGGCACGATCAAAAGATAATATAACATCATGGGCACGATGACAGTTTACTGTGTGCTTTAGAAAGCTGGTTAGATGTTTCTTGTGAACTTTGCCAATACGGTGAACATAAAATCTACCCCTTCTTATATGAAGATACAAAATAAAAGCCGCTGGTTATTAAAGGAGAAAATCAATGGAAGTTCTAATTTGTGATGTTTGTAAAAAGAATCCAGCAAAAAGATTTCGATATGAGGTCGGTACTACGTTTGTTTCCGGAGCATCAACTGATACAGTAGTTGAAACATTTGATCTATGTCCCGAGTGCCAACTGAAAGTAGCAGAGACTATTATTAAAACACAATTGCCAAAACCGTTAGAACGTGGAAAAGCTTATTACCGTGCAATCGCTTGCCTTATAAATGATCGTGCTCTAATCATAGATGGTGTTGTTGAGGAGAATTAAAATGTCTAAATGGTGTTGGTTCCGGCAATATTCTGATGTACACCACGGCCCTTTCGATACCCGAGAAGATGCTGTCGAAAGCCTCTCCAAAGCAAATGCTGATAATAATTATCTGGTTGCGCGGGCATATGAGGTCTTGCCAAAAGACTTTATACCAATAAATGCCGACGATTTGCTAGAACAAATGGGAGAACTCTTTTGCAAAAGCAATCATCTAAGTACAAGAGATGCGTTTTACATTCCCACCTCTAAACAGTATGAAGCGCGGTGTGCTCTTCGGGAGCTATTAGAAGGCTGGGCTGAGAAATATATTAGCACAGCAAATGCTTGGTACTTAGATAATAACAGTCATGAACTAGTTTCCTTAAAAGAAGAGTAAAAAATGAAAACAGCAATTAGACTTGGTTTCGCCACAAACTCATCTTCCACACATAGTATTCTTCTAGCTAACAATCAGAAGCAACGTGAACATATACTTAATCATGTAGATAACTTCTGTAGAGATGAAGTTTATGGCTGGGAGTTCTTTCTACTTAATAGTAAAAGGGCTAAAGCATCTTATTTTGGTGCTCAGATAGCGAATCTACTAGAACAAGAAGGCTTTAGTGAAGATCGAGCTAGAGAACTAGCTTGTTCCACCCTCGGAATATCTCAAATCGGCGGTATAGATCATCAATCCCAATATCCGTTACCACAGAATGGCAGTAAAGAATTTATTGAATTACTACAAAAATGGGTTGGAGACCCAAACGTCTTTGTTGCCGGCGGAAATGATAATGGAGACGAAGGTGGCGAGCCTGCTTGGTTGACCAATTTTGACGGGCAGGTTCTTGATAAGTACATTTTGGGAGAACATAGGAAGATTGCTGTCAAGACAACTGACACTGGTTTTTCTATCTTCAACCAGGAAAACGGAACAAAATTCCGTTATAATATCGAAAAAAGCACCTTTCCTGAGCTTGTAGACCTGAAAATTACCGATTATTGTGATGAAAATTGTTGGTTTTGTTATCAAGGTTCTACACCACAAGGAAAACATGCGCCGCTGGATACGATCGCAGACATAATTGAGCAGCTTGGTTCTTTAGGAACGTTTGAAATTGCCCTAGGAGGCGGCGATCCAGTTTCACACCCTGATTTCCGACAGATTTTACAACTATGCAAAGACAACCATATCATTCCTTCAACATCAACAAAGAATCAGAGCTGGCTTCTGTATGATCTTCCTGCTCTGGCAAAGGATAGTCTACTAGGAAATGTTGCTGTTTCCCTTAGTAGAGGTTGTCCTGATGGTGAAGTAAGATACTACGCTCCTTTCCTAGATAAATATTTCGATTACCCGACCTTCCACTATATAGTGGGGTTGTATAACGAAGAATCTTTCGTTGAAACATTAGATGAAATCCGCAATACACATTCAAGAATAGTTCTTCTTGGGGCTAAACCACCGGCAAGATCACAAGCGACTATCGAACTCCTACCTTCTTACAAGTTCTACAAAGTAGATTGGCAATTCCTAATCAAAGATCGGCTGGAAGATGAATATATTGCCCTCGATTCCATGTTGGCAAAAGAGTTTGTAATCCCGCCGGAAGTAAACCCATCATCTGTTGTGCCGGAAGATGGAAAGTTCTCTATGTACATCGATGCTGTAACAGGAATAGCTGGCAAGTCATCTTATGAACCAGAAACATTTATTCCTTTTACCACTGTAAAAGAATGCTGGGATAAAATATCAAATGAAAAATAAAGTAAAATATCCCGTACTTGGAACTGATCGTTTCGTAGAAGATTGGGAACATCGTCTAGTTTACGGCGATTATTGCGAAATAATATGTTATCTACCGACAACAGATAATTGGTACCCACCATACTACGATAATCAGGGGCGGCGAGTAGTAAAAGTACTCCTGTTTAGTTCTCGGAACGATGCTTATAAAGTAATTTTTGTTGCCGTATGGGGTAATGACGACTTTAGTATGTCTTTGGAATGTGAAACCGAAAAAGAGGCGTTAATGAATTTCGCCCAAGTAATAACAATGGGAAACGTAACAATGGCAAAATTAGAAAAACTTGGCTTTGTAGCAGCATAGGAGGAATCAATGCATAATGTCACTTACGATTTTAGCGAAAAGGTGTTTCGTGTTTACCTTTCGCAGGATGGCGCACATCTTACTTTTTGTTACGATCCAAAACCCCCAGGGGACTTCTTCGTAATTAGCAGATTAATACAGTTGTTTGCATCAACCGTCGAAGGTGAAAGTTGTGGTGCAAAAGGGGAAATACAAGAGGAGTTGTTTCATACACTCAAACAACTAGGAGTTGATGTATGAAAGATAAATTGACAATCCAAAAAATTGAAAACCGATTTTATCTTCAATGGTATATATATGAGGAAAATGAAATGGGACATACTCTTGGAGATGGTCCGGTTTATGATGAAGATATATGGTCTAAAGCCATTTCTTTGTTAAATCCCGAAAAAGATAGTATTGGCTTCTACTGGGAAACTAAAAAAGAAGCTGCGGAAGCTAGAAAAATAGCTTTGTTCAGCAAAAGAGAATTACTAGACTGGGAAAAGATAGCACTTGCTAATGGGTGGAAACCACCAATAGGATGGTAAAATGCAACAAATGCTTGATAGAATACAGCATTGTTTTAAAGACCACAGGGCCAGTTCAAGTGAATATAGTAATGGCCACAAAACCATAACAGTCATAGACTGGCGGAAACCAGGAACATCAATTGAAGCCATGCGATTCATATTTATTGATAATTGTTTAACTGTTTATGGTGACCTTTATGAAGCGGTTTATCTCTGGTCTCAGCCTATTACGCCGGAATTTGTTGCCGGATGCAATATTGATTACATGATGGAAAAGTGCATGGCATCTCCTTACGGCGCTCATTTCCGCTCTTGGAAGGGGGATACAGTAAGAGAAGCTGTTGCAGAAGAGATTGAAAACTGGGAAGGCGATCCTGCGCAGATAGAAAAGATCAACAGTTCGGGATGGCAGAATCATCTTAATAACCAAGATTGTTGGAACCACTTCCTGATGGGTAATGGAGAAGCTTTGTTTGGTGCAAACTGCTATGAAGACTTTCGTCTTGTCGGGTTAGATTATGATATTTGCGCATACTATCATTGGATGGGAATTAAACTAGCAGTAGCTCAATTGAGGAAATAAACATGAAATATCAAATAGACATCCCGCCGGTGCAAGAAACTGGGGAATGCAGCAAAGAATGTTCCTTTAGAACAACAAAAACAATTATGAGTAGTGACACTTTGCGCAGCAATGATTACTATGAAGTAGAATACGCTGCTTGCGCCTTAAACTTCGAGAAGTGTCTCCTCTCCGACATAGATAGCATCTGCCCATCTAAAAAATGTCCAGTTTATGAAGATCATTTCTGCGTAGTAATCTATGCCGACTTAAATAGCTGGAGAGCTACACATGATGGATTGGTAACACAAGGGACCGGCGGACTAAAAGAAGTTATAGAAACACTCGGAACAGAGAAGTCTATACTTGTAAAAACAAGTGGAGGTGGTCCTACTACAACGAAATACATCAGGAAGACGCTTTGATAAATAAAATACATTGTGGAGATTGTCTTGTGCTTATGCAAGAAATCCCGGATAGATCAATAGATATGATCTTGGCGGACCTTCCCTATCAAATTACAAATTGCCGATGGGATTCGCTTATCCCTTTTGGGCCGCTATGGGAACATTACAAGCGGATCATTAAAGACCATGGAGCAATTGTTCTAACTGCAAGTCAACCCTTTACCAGCGCCTTAGTAATGAGTAATCTCCCCATGTTCAAGTACGAGTGGATATGGGAAAAGGCAGTTGGAAGTAACTTCGCCACATTAAAATATCAACCCATGAAGGAACACGAAGAAATTCTAGTCTTTGGAAAAGGAAAGACTGTTTATAACCCTATCATGGAAGAAAGAAAAGATAGTGGAAAAGAACGGATTAAACATAAATATAATGCACTTGAAAGCAAAACAGGAGAAGCAAACGGTAGTTTATCAAATATGGAAAGAACTGGAAACTACAGTTCATTAAGAAACCCAAGTAGTGTCCAGTACTTTAATAATAGGGAGACATCAAGGGGCCTTCACCCAACACAGAAGCCAGTTGCTCTTTTTGAATATCTCATCCGTACTTATACAAATGAAGGAGACTTAGTATTAGACAACGTAGCCGGATCGTGTACTACTGCTATCGCGGCAATAAACACCAAGAGAAACTGGATATGCATAGAAAAAGAAGAATCCTATTGTGAAATAGGAAGAATAAGGATTGAAGAACAAATGCTGATAATTAATCAGGAGAAATAACATGAGAGAAGATGATTGGGATCACTATTCTGATCCAAAAATTAAACAGCAGAAAGAAGAAGAAGCTCTGCTACAAAGACTTCTCGGGCCGAGGGATGTAGTAGTAACTATTCCCGAAATAGTAAATGGGGAATGTGATTTAAGGTGTCCCTTGTTAAGGTATGTACATACCTATACCCATAGATGTTATTGCATGATCGACGCTATGAATGATGATGGCAAACCTAGTTATAATTGCCCGGCTCATAAGGAGAAAACAAAATGATTCGACTTCTCTTACTAATATTGCTAATTAGCGGATGCTGCCCAATTACACCAGAATCCGAAACCTTCACACAGGGCGATATTACCTGTATAAAAATTAGGCAAAGTTGTGCTTCTTCGACAGTTTACTGTTGGAAGAATGGTGTTCCTGGTATTCCACAACAAGGAGGATCATATGACGATTGATGAAAGACTAGAGAAAATAATGAACAAACTATGTGTGAAAAGCAGTAATGTATACATCGTCCGTACATTGATAAGTTCTGAGAGCTTATCTACTTACGGGCTAATAGATGATGCAAAAAAGAAACAAGTCGAATGTGGTGGTGATCTAGTTTGGTGTTGGCATTTACATTTTGGTTATAACTGGGCTACAAACCAGGGGCCTGTATCTTTCTACGGCTGGATGATAGAGGAATGTTTATCTCACGCCGAGCGGGCATTATATATTAAGGGGAATTAGAATGACTTCTGATTGTCTGCATAGGGGTCGGGTAACGACCCCTGAACGCTATGAACAAATAC
>Ga0208375_1000632_pt1 | contig 48304 bp, 55 predicted proteins | sample RifOxyD1_FD_184038 | JGI IMG/M metagenome (GOLD analysis project Ga0208375, IMG submission 184038) | Soil microbial communities from Rifle, Colorado - Rifle Oxygen_injection D1 (SPAdes) | ecosystem: Environmental > Terrestrial > Deep subsurface > Rock core/Sediment | place: Rifle, Colorado... | reverse complement strand
CTATAAACAATGTGAGCACAATCTGGAGTAGAGCCAACTGCATTAATTTCATATTTTTGAATCATATTAATCAGAACATAAAAAGTTATAAACTGAAAATTGCTGATTATTCAATGAAAAGCAGAATGAAAACGAAAGTAGAAAACCGGGCGGAGCAAGAACCAGTATATGATGTCGAAATTTTTTATAATCCAAGAGAAGAGGGAGTAATTGGTTGCATTCAAAGAGCATATAGAATGTTTAAACTTGAAGTTCCATCAGAAGAAAAATTAAGAAAAGTAGCAATTCCATGTGCAGGACTTCCAAAAGATTCACTTGAATTTGCAGTTGCAACATTCCAAGGCTTGAGCCCTAGCAATAGCATCCGTTTAGCAGATTATATATTGGCTACTCTATATGGAAAGCATGTAAAAGCACTTATACAAAATTATCCAAGGTATAGTGCAGAACACGAGTTAGTAACTTAAGCATAATCTTTCTGTTTTTTACAAAATCGCAAATTCTATAAACGCAGAAGGCATGTAGAAATATGGCGAAAAATCCTGATATTGAAGAAGTAAAAAAAGTGTCTGAGAACATTTATAGAGTTGAAAAAACGGGAAAAATGAGCGTGCCTGTTATTATTTATGCATCTGAAAAACTTTTGAAAGAAATGAAAAAAGACAACTGCATTCAGCAGATGAAAAATGTTGCGTGTTTGCCAGGAATTGAAAAAAATGCAATAGTTCTTCCTGATGCGCATTTAGGATATGGATTCTGCATAGGTGGAGTTGCGGCATTTGACATTGATAAAGGTGTTATAAGTCCTGGCGGTGTTGGCTATGATATTTCATGCAGTGTCCGTCTTCTTAAAACAAACTTGAAAAAACAAGACATAGAAAAAAAGCAGAAAGAAATTGCAAAAAAACTTTATAATAAACTGCCAACTGGCGTAGGAAAAGGCGGAAAAGTTAGAATTGATAAAAAGGAAATAAAAGAGATAATGAAAAAAGGCTCTTTGTGGGCTGTTGAAAATGGCTATGGAATAAAAGAAGATTGTGAATTAAGCGAAGAACAAGGATGTATGAAAGATGCAGAGCCAGAATTTGTTTCTGAAAGAGCAATTGCAAGAGGAATAAATCAGTTGGGAAGCCTCGGCTCTGGAAATCATTTTTTAGAAGTGCAGTATGTTGAGAATATACTTGATGAAAAAACCGCAGAAATTTTTGGGCTCGAGATGGGACAGGTATGCATAATGATACATTGCGGTTCGCGCGGACTTGGACATCAGATTGCTTCTGATTATATAAAATTAATGGAAGAAGAGTATGGGTTTGAAAATATTCCAGACAGGCAGTTAATCTGCGCACCTATAAAATCAGAGCTTGGGCAAAAATATTACAAAGGAATGTGCTGTGCTGCAAATTTTGCATTCTGCAACAAACAGGTATTGACTCATTTTACAAGAGAGATAATGAAAGAGTTTTTTCCAAATTTCAAAGCAGAGGTTGTTTATGATGTATGCCACAATATTGCGAAATTTGAAGAGCATGAAATAAATGGTGTGAAAAAAATGCTTTGTGTGCATAGAAAGGGCGCGACGAGAAGCTTAGGAAAAGGAAGAAAAGAGATTCCTGAAAAATACCTTACAGTAGGACAGCCGATAATAATACCGGGAAGCATGGGAACAAGCTCATATATTTTGGTTGGAACTGAAAATGCAGAAAAATTAAGCTTTGCATCAACTGCGCACGGCGCAGGAAGAATTATGTCAAGATTTGAAGCAATGAGAACACTGAAAGTTGAGAACATAAAAAATGAAATGGAAAAAAATCATATCGAAGTGAGCGCAGGAAGCTGGAAGTCGCTTGTTGAAGAATCACCAAATTCATACAAAGACGTTGACGAAGTTGTAAGAGTCAGCGACGAGGTCAGAATAGGAAAGATAGTTGCAAAGCTCAAACCGATGGTTGTGGTGAAAGGATAGAAAGAAATACTGGCTCGCTACGCTCGCCATAAGTGCAATTAGTGGTTCGCTCGGCTCGCGATTGTGCTCACATTGTTTATAGCTTTAATTACATTCGCCCAATCGCTCGGCTCACCTTTTTTTTATTTTGCAAATCTCTCGTCCATTTATACATTAATCATTCAAATGTTTTAAATTATCTTAAAATAAAAAGTATTAATAAACAAACTTAAAATGTGGGGAAAAAATGGGATTTTAGAAAAATAAATGTTTAGAAATCACAAGTCCTTTGGTTTCATATTAAGTGTAGAAGCCAAATCAATAATATACTTTCCTTCTTCAAGTTTGTATATAAGAGGCCTATTCTTGCTGAATAAATTAGTCAGATCAACTTCAAATTTTCCAGGCCCTAAAATTCTAATAGATTCCAAGTCAAGTATCACAGGAGTTTCTTCATCATTTATTTTCATTATCTCTCTTACATCTGTTTCTATTTTGTTCTTTTCTTCATTTGTAAGTTCAGAAATATTGATATCTTTTTGAGAGGTTTTTAATTTTTCAATTTGTTCTTCATTAAGATAAAAAAAGAAATGGCTTCCGCATTTGCATCCTTCCAGCAGTTCTTTAGAGGCATCTGGATAAATTGCAGAGCAATGAACACATTTATGAGGCATTAATATAAGAAATATGTGCAATTTAAATAATTTCGTGTTGTCCAGTTACTTCTTCAGCATAAGCTCAATTTTTCTCGGGTCTTTTTTTATGTCTTTTACTATGCTTGCAGGCCCTATAACTGTCATTGAAGCAGTATCGCCAACAAGCGCTTTTGCAACACTTTGAGTAAACTTCTGGAATAGCGGAGTTGATTTCCCGTTCTGCCCGATTACAGCAAGTTCAATTCCCTTAAATCCTTTGATATGCTCAATCATTGCCATTGTGTCTTCTATTAATCTTGTTTCTTCTTCTGGCTTTAATCTTCCCTGGAGTATTATTATTCTGTTTGAAAGCACGACTGAAAGTATTTTTCTGACTCTTTCAGAGCTGTCTAAATCTTTTATTTCTGAATAAGGCATAAATTCAAGCATCAAACCCTTTATTTTTTTCACCATCTTTTATTTATTCATTTTATGTTTTTAATTTTATCTGATAAGTTTAAATAATGACTCGTAAAAGTCCTCAATGTTCTCTCCTGTTTTTGCGCTTATTCCGACAACATCATACTCTGGAAATGCAGCTTTGACTTTTTTAATTTCTGCTTTTCTCAAGTCAATTTTATTTGCAACTATCAGCACAGGAATTTTTCTCGCAGCAAGATTTCCAATAATAGTTATATTTACCTGTGAATACGGATTTTTTGTAGCATCAAGCACAACAACAACTGCTTCCATATCTTCTATCCATTTTATTGCATCAATTATTCCCTGTGTTGCTTCTTTTGCCCTTTTCTGCGCGTCTTTTTTATTCACACCAAGTTTTATAAAATCCTCATAATCAATTTTGGTTGCAATTCCAGGAGTATCTACAAGCTTGAAAATCATTTTTTTCCCCTTATGTTTAATCTCAACTTTTTCCTTGAACTGCACCTCTCTTGTTTCGTGCGGAATATTTGACACAGTTCCCAAATCTTCTCCAATCCAGTCATTGCATATTTTATTTGCAAGACTGGTTTTCCCTGCATTTGGAGGCCCATAAAAGCCCAAACTAACATTTTTCTTTTTTTTGAAAATTCCTCCGAATATTTTATTTACAAATCTGTTCAAAAAACTCACCATCTTATTCTCCAAAAGTTTAGTTTGTATTTAAAGTTTTCTTCACACAAACTGCCTGTTCTGAATTCCAAAATTTCCTCTTTTATTTACTTCTTCGTTCATTTTTTTCTTCTGAAAATAAGAAAGCAGTGGAAGTTCCCACATTCCAATTCTTTTTCCATCAAGTTTGTTTTCTGCATAGCTTATCTGCTCTCCTTTCCATCCTGATTTTTTTAATCTTTCAGACATATCTTTTTTTGCAATTCCCTGCTGTCGCGCATTTTTTATAAATGCCATTAAATTATATAATTCACTTTTATCTTTAAATAAAGAATTCTCGTAATTTTTTTTGTACCATTCCTGAAGGAAGATATATGCTGCAAGTGCGGCAATTATAAGTGCAGCATAAATTAAAACTATCCACCAGTATGACTTTCCTCTTTCAGGAGTTTCAGTATTTCCCCCAACAGACAACTCTGAAAATTCAGGGGAGATAAACATAAATGGCGCTTCACTTCCACCCTTAACAGCAAAATTAATATTTTTTATTCCACTAAGTGGGAAGCTTATTCCTCCTGCATTTCCTTCAAATACGGGGGTTTCACCACTAAATAAAATATTTCCTTCGTCTTCATTGATTATAAAATATCCATTATTTTCACTTGGCTGTTTCGGAGATATTTCAAGATTGAACTCAGTGAATAAATCTACAACCGCCTGTTCATAATATACTGAAATAACATCATAATTTAATTTAACATCTAAATTATCAAGAAACCATTTGAATATTTCATTTTTGTACTCTTCTTCATAGCTTCCTGCATCCTGTTCAAAAATATTTTCAAGTGCGTTTAAATCTATCTGAGTTAAATCATACAAAAGAGGTTCTTCTCCTGAAATTCTTTTTTCAACATAAACAGGAACATCTATAGCAAGAAGTTTTTCCATTACTTTTACATATTCATCATCAGTGCTGTCAGAACTTGCAACAAGCTTTTTGTACTCTGTTTCTGCACTTGTAACTTCAGAGTCAATTTCTTCAATATCAACTCCTGAACTTTCTACAAATGATTTGTATTCTGTATTTAACGCACTTAAATTGCCGCTTACTCCTAAAATTCTCTTTTTATAATTTGCAAGTGTTGTATTTATAGCATCTTTCGGCGATTTTGCATTTATATTAAAACTTGAAGTTGATATCATTTCCTCTCCTTTATATAAAGTTATTTCCATAGTGTAATTTCCAACTGCACCATATGTGTGCTTTATTGAATCTTCTGTTGAAGTTTGTTCAGGGGTATTGTCTCCGAATTTCCATACAAGTTTTATTTGAGGCAATAGAAGATTATTTTGTGCGGGAGTATTTTGACTTTGATTGCTGTTATTTGCTGTATTGTTGTTTTGAGTGCTGCTGTTTCCTTGAGAGCTAACATTTCCAATGCTGTTATCTTTTGGTATAAAGGCATGAAAAGTAGTTGGATAAGCAGCAGCAACTGCCCTTGGATACAGATATTTAACTTTTAAACTTGGTGCTGCAGAAACATTTATTTCTTTATCTGCGACTTTTATAGTTCCTAATTTAATTTCAAGGGCATATTTTCCAATTGTTTTAGGTGTGCTGAAATTTGCTTTTGAAATATCTATAGCAGAAAAATCTAAATTTAGTTTTGCAGGCTCTCTAATTAATTCCGCGGCTTTATCCTTGAGTGTTCCCCCGCTTCCAGTTGAGCTGTATCTTAGTTCTACATTGCTTATTGTAATTTCTTGGGCTGTACCTTTAAATGCAATTGGAATTATACATTCGTTTTCAGAGCATTGCTTGTTATACTGGCTGTCTAAGTAGTTATTAATATAAGAAACTAAAGAATCTCCTGTTGATTCTGAAAAAGAGGTTTCATTTATCGCAAAAGCTCCAACAGCCCCATATTTTTTTGCAATTGCAGAAATTTGATAGTCCTTTACAAATAAAGAAGTTGTTGAAGGGTCTCCTTTAAATCCGCAGTAAGGCTGCGCAGTGCGCGATTTAATCTTGAATCCAGAAAGTCCATTTTCATCAACTGCTCCCTCTCTAACAGAAATGCATGCAAAATAATCTCCATCAGAAATTGTTTTAGTGTCTACTGTACAGCTTAACTCAACTCCTTCTGTACTTGGTTCTAATAGATTGCATTCTCCTACTATTCCATCTAAATCATATATACCTGCCTTTAAAACTCCGCTTGAAAAAACAGCAGATGCCTCTTTTTTTATAAATGCTTTTATATCTGTTGCAGACGCTTGTTTCAGAGAAATTTTTTCACAATATGGCTCTTCAACTATTTCAACAAAAGTATCATAACTACCCTGCTGATAGCACGAAGAATAGACGGGGCTTCCACAATTTTCATTTAACGCCTTCCTGTTTTTCCAGTCAATTGTTCCGTCATCAAGAATATCAATTGAAATCTGATTCGTGCATGATGCTTGCGCATCACTGCTAACAGAAAAACTGAATTTTGTCACTTCAATATCATTGTCATGCAGAACAATCCCAATAATCTTCTCTCCGCTTCCTCCAGAGGCTACTGAAAATTTTTTTGAGGTGTCTTCTGCACCGGATAGAGAATAATCACTAGTACATTTTTCAGGAACACACGAATAATTTATTTTGCCAGCATTAAGGAAGTCAATTATTTTTATGCTGTTTCCCTGATTGTCTGCAAGAAGATTATTTGCAGGCTCATCATCTAAGCTGATATTAATCCAGCCCTTTAGTTTCTCACCAAGAACATACTTGTCATAAATATCAGAAGAAGGATTTCCAGAAGACGCAACAGCATAAACATTCAGAGAATATATTGCAATAGCAATTGTACATATTAACAATACAAATACTTTAATCCTCTTTTTCATACATTAACCAGATAAAAGAAATTTATAAAGGTATCTTTGAAATTTAGAGGTTAAACTGATGTGCTTGCAGATTAGGGATTTGCAGAATAAAAAGGCGCGAAGCGCCAATATAAAAAGCAATAAATGCAGGGCTAAATTTAAATAACTTGCAAACTATTCTTTCTTATGGAAATACAAAGCGTACTTAAAGAGGAGCTGAAAAAAATTAAACTAAGTGAAGAAGAATTAGAAGAAATTAGAAACCTCACAGAAAAACTTGTTGAAGCAATTTATTGCAGAATAAGAAAAAGGGGAATTGATGCAGAAGTGTTTATCGGAGGAAGCCTTGCAAAGGGCACTATTCTAAGAAAAGAAAGTTATGACATTGACTTATTCGCAAGATTTGACAAGAAATATGGCGAAGTGGAAATAGGAAAATTAATGCGAAAAATATTCTTCTTTTTCAAAGTTCCTGGAATAAGAACAAGAAAGAAAAAAATTCACGGCTCAAGGGATTATTATAAAGTAATTCTTGGAAAAGGGAAAAAAGTTTATTTTGAAGTTGTGCCTACTACTCGAATAGGCAGTGAAGAAGATAATAGAAAAGAATTTAGAAACATCACTGACTTTTCCTTTTCGCATGTCGATTATGTAAAAAAGAAAATTGAAAAAAATCCGCGCCTTGCAGAGCAGATTATTTTGGCAAAGGCATTCTGCCATGCTCAGAAATGCTATGGTGCAGAATCATATATCAACGGCTTTTCAGGATATGCTATTGAACTGCTTGTAATTAACTGCAGGGGATTTGCAAATTTTTTAAAAGCGATGGCAGAAGCAAAAGAGCAGATTATTATTGATGCTGAAAAATATTATAAAAATCAAAGAGAGATATTGCAGGAAATAAATGAGGCAAAGAGAAAATCGCCGATAATTCTGATTGATCCTACAATGAAAGAAAGAAATGCCGCTGCTGCGCTTTCCTGGGAGGCATTTGAAAAATTCAAGAGAGCTGCATCTGATTTTTTAAAAAATCCAAGCACTGATTTTTTTGAATATAAACATGCAGATGCTGATAAAATGAAATCAATTGCAGCAGAACTTCACGGAATATTTGCATTATTCAAAATCAAAACAAAAAAACAGGAAGGAGATATTGCCGGCTCAAAGCTTCTTAAATTTTCAAAATTGCTTTCAAAAGAAATATCCAAAAATTTTGACATAATTGAAGAGGAATTTGAATATTTGGGCGGAAAATGGGCAGAAAGTTATTATGTATTAAAAAGAAGAAATGAGATAATCTCTGAAGGGCCATCGATTCATTATAAGCCTGCTGTTGAAAATTTCAAGAGAATGCATCCAATATGGTATATTGAAGATGGGAAGATAAAGTCGGCAAGAGCAACAGACATGACTGTGAAGCAGTTTTTAAAATATTTCAAGAAAAGAAACAATAAGACAATAAGACTAATGGGGATAACCAAAGTGAAATTGGCTTGACTTTATAGCTTATTTAAAAAATGTGTGTGCGTATGGAATTAGTTTGTCCGGTTGTTCATTTAAATCAAGATAAGTATATGCTCTTGTTCCATGCATACTATGCCTTAAATACCCTCTATGAACTTCAATGAAATTATTTATTGCAGGAAGGTAATGTTGATATTGCTCAAAATCTGTTTCATTCATTTCCTCATGTTTTGAGAATTTTGAATCACGTATAAAAATTCTTGTGCTAATCTCTCTTGTTCCAATTGGAAGTTTCTTCCTTCTTGAAATAATTGTTAAATGCACTTTATTTTCGGTTTTGTTCTCTGCCATTTTACTTCTTTGATTTTACTGCCATGTCAAAAAGCATTGAAAATGACTGGACAAAAAAAGGAGAGGAAAACCATACGGCAAGCTGTTCACTGCTGTCTTCTGATTCATTAAGCATGAAAAGTATTTCTGTTCTATCAGCTATATAAAAAGATGCGCTTATGTTCACTTTTTTTACACTGATTCCTAATTTTTCACTTATTGCCTTAATCTCTGAATCTGCACCGCTTAGTGCAACAATTAAGTTTATTTTTGAACTTGCCAGTTTTTTTATTATTGGTTCTAAAAGTCTTATTCTTTTCTTGAATTCGGTTGAAGTAAGGCAGATTATTGCCTCTTTATCTGCAAGTGAAAGTACATCTGAAATCTGGCTGTTAACATTAATTCTTCCTCTTATTGTTCCGGAAATATCCTGTTTTTTTATAATTTCTTTCTGAGAAGAATTCATTGATTCAAGTTCTTTGTATTCAGGAGTATCTTTTATATTTGTGAATTTTTCTATTCTTTCATTCATTTGTTCAGCTACTCCCCTTTTCAGCTTTTCAACAACCAAGTCAGGCCTTACTGCTAGATACTTTATCGGCTTACCGATTTTCTGCACTGCGAATCCGTTTTTCTCAAGAGATTCTAGAACATCATAAGTTCTGCTTCTTGGCACTCCTGAAGCTTCAGCAATTTCTCCTGCAGAAGCCATTCCTTTTGAAAGAAGCGCAAGCCATACTTTAGTTTCATAAATATTAAGATTAAACTGGTTCTTTACCTTGTTTATAAGTTCTGATTTAGATGCCATTTTTAGTTTTAGTTATGACTATCAAGCAGTTACAGGTATTTAAAAACCTTTCTGTTTTGTTACTTTTATATAGTAAAGACAAGAAAACTATTCTTAAGCCGCGAGCGCGCCTAAAATAATTCCTGCAAAAAGCCCTGCAGTTATGAAAGGCATTGCAGGATAGAACTTGCCTTTTTGCGAGAACAAAAATAGTATTGCAAGGGCAATTGTTGAACAGGCAATTACTATAAGCGCAGGAACAAATCCAAATGTTCTTAAAACAATACCTGAAGTGATTATAGGGAATACAACATCTCCTCCTCCGAGAATTGCTAAACTTATTTTCATTGATTTTATTTTTCCTTTTACTCTGGCTGATTTGCTTAAACGTGCCTGTTTTAGCTTGTCTCTCTGTTTTTTTGTCATGTAAGGAACAAAAAATCCGCCAAATACTTTTACCTCTTTCATCTGGAAATTTGCGAGCTTCTGCATAAACCCAGAATGCCAGACAGCCCACAAGTCATAAACAGAGATTACCACAAGAAGGATAATTATTGTGGGAAGATTAAGAATTGGAACAATAATCGCAGCAATTCCCGGATAAACTGCAAGTTCCGTAAGATTATGTAGAATCATATTTCTTCTAAACACTTTTATAAAAGAAAGAAAGGCGCCTATTAAAAGTGAGATAACTGCTGAATTAATAAAATAATCCCTTAAAAAAATATTTATTACAATGCCCAATGCAATTGCAATAACTGCAAAAAACCAAAATCTCATAAGAACAACAAGATAAGTTTTATGGAGGCGCATTATAAAGAATAAGATTGTGAATGCAATTGCAAATGCAAAAAGTATTGAAATTAAAGAGCTTTCTGGCTTTACTTCTGGCGGTTCTAAACCATAAGGAAGAGGATTTGTTGTAACATTTTGCATAGTTCCATTAATTTCAACAGGCATTTTTACAGGATGGTATGCATAAATAACTGCAAGCCCGATAAGCTGTGCAAGCAAGAACATAGACAAAAGAATAATTGTGATTTTTATATTGTGCTTCATTTTAATTAATTAGCAAAGAATGTTTTTAAATGGTGCGGTTGGATGATTTTTTAATAATAGAATGATGGCGCCTTCGGCGCTTGTTTTTATTATTCTGAAAATCTGACGCAATTTATTCATTGATAACTTAGTGGTTTTAATTTAACAGAAAAATAAAATAACAAAACACCAATGGGCTCGCCTAAAATAAAGCAAAGTTATGGGATGTTTAAAGAATTAATTATTGTGTGCTTCGCACTTATTATATTTTGCAAATCCAACGCCATGAGCACATTAGTTTCTTAACCATCCTGATTTATATTTAATGTAAAGGAGAGAAAAATTAAATTAAAAGATGTTGAATAATGAAAAGTTATGGGTGTTAAAAAAAGCACAACAATATTTAAAAACAAAAAGCAAATTATAAAATAAATGGATAATGATTTTTTTGAAGGGGTGGAAAACTATACATCTAAGGCAGTAAATGGCGTTATTGCCTTTGTTTTAATAGTATATTCTATTCATCATATTTCAATAAATTTAGCAAGAACTTGCGATAAACTATATATCCACATGAACCCCAGATATATGGAAAGAGTTGATAATCCCAAAAAGTATAAATCAGATGTAAAAAAAGACACGGGAATAATGCTGGCGCCATGCAATGTAAATGATATTTTTAATCCTGAACATCAAACAAAAAGGCAGATTGACATTGAAGAAAGCGCACTTGAAGCGCGATGTCTTGCAGAATTGTGATTAAGCAACACTAAAAAACTATGCAGCAAAACAATATTCCACATGCATTTGACAATACAAATTAGTAAACTCGTGGGATAAACTGCATAAGAATTTTGAAATATCAAATAATGCTTCAGCATCTCTGGAAACATCTGGATTTCTTCTTCCTTCAATAACATCTTCAAGCTCATATCTGAACAATCTCATTTTAAGTGCCAATTCTTCATATCCCTTTAATTTTTTTTCAGAACCTTTTTTCATAGCAAGATGCAAAGGCCAATAGACCTCAAATAATGCAGAAGTAGTGCCAAAATTGTCTCCATCTTTTAACTGGTGTTTTTCTAAAATTCCTGCAAGTTCTTTGGATTTACCAAAACCTTCTGATTTTCCCTGAAGAAACCAATCAACTTCACATGCACAATCAAGCGATAAGTCTGAAAGATCTTCAGGATAATATGTCCTTGAATCACCACTCATAAATAGAAGAGCATTTTATAGGTTAAAAAGATTTGTATGATTTGAATTATTTTAAAAATCCCCACAAAACCAAAAGGTTTATAAATAAGATATTCTTACTGGTAAGATAAATTTATAGTAGCAATTAAATAATCCTAAAAATAAAATGGAAAATATTGAAATAACAAGCATGAGTTCAAGAGGGCAGATAGTCATACCACAAAGATTACGAGACAGGCTTAGAATACAAGAGGGGGAGAAGTTTATAGTAATTGGAGAAGACAGCACTATTATTCTGAAAAAAGTTGAAATGCCTTCTTTTGCAGGATTTGAAAAATTGCTAAAGAGAACAAGAGAATTTGCAAAAACAAAAGGGATAAGAGAAACAGATGTAGAAGAAGCCATAAAAAAAGCAAGAAAAAAATGAGGATAGTTTTAGATACGAATGTATTTCTCTCTGGAATATTTTGGGAAGGCAATTTTTGCTCTCAGATTATAGATAAATGGAGATAAGAAAAATTCATATTAATCGCTTCTATGGAAATTATTGAAGAATTAATTGATACATTAAAAAACTTTAAAATTCAAATTGATGAAGAAATCATAGAGAGGTGGAAAAATCTTATTATCAGCAATTCTTTAATTGTGGAATCATTTGAAAAATTAGACATTATTCAAGAAGATTTAGAGGACAATAAATTTCTAGAAGCTGCAATAGCTGAAAAAGCAGATTTCATTATAAGCCAGGACAATCACCTGTTAAAACTCAAAGAATATCTTGGAATAAGGATAATTAATCCAGAAGAAGCAGATAGATTAATTGCCTGATTACTTCAGCCTAATCGTCTCGAGATTGCGCGGAACATTTGTTTCGATTCTTTCAATTTTGTAAATTGTACTTGCCAAATCCAATGACTTTGAAACTTCGCCGTGATTTACTATAACTCTTTTTGGCTTTGGCTTGCAATTTCTCACAAAATTCAATAACTCTGTTCTTCCTGCGTGCGCACTGAAGCCGTCTATTTTATGAATTTCTAAATTAACCTGTGCAACATCTCCTTGGTCTGAATGATATTCTTTCAGCCCTTCCTGAACCTGCCTTCCCAAACTTCCAACACCCTGATAACATACAAACACAATCGAATTTCTGGAGTTGCCTGCAAAATGCTTGAAATACTCAACAGATGCACCACCAACAAGCATACCCGAAGTTGCGAGAACAACACAAGGGCCCCCTTCAACAACCTCTTTTCTTTCAGTAGGTGAACCAACCCGCTTAAAAGTATCTGACACAAAAGGATTATTATCCTGAAATACCTGAAGCTTTACAGAATGGCTTAAAAAATCAGGATAAGCAGTGTGAATTGCATTAATATCCCATATCATTCCGTCTATATAAACAGGAATTTTTGGCAATTTTCCTGACTTTATTGCATCATCTATTATAAGCATTGTTTCCTGCGCTCTTCCTAATCCAAGTTCTGGAATAAGAACTTTTCCTTCGCGCTCTATTGTTTTTTTTATTATATCAATAAAAAGCTCTTCTGCTTCTGCTCTTGGAGGCATTATATCATTTTTTCCCCCATAAGTTGATTCGATTATCATAGTTTCTACTCTCGGAAAATTTGCAATTGCAGGATCGAGAAGGCGTGTTTTTGAGTATTTCATATCAGCACTATATACTAAATTATGCGAGCCATTGCCTATGTTAATATGCACCATTGAACTTCCTAATGCATGTCCTGAATTATAAAGTGTAATTCTTATATCTGGAGTTATATCTGTGACTTCATTAAAGTTAAGGCATATACTGTGCTTTACCATTTCTTTTATTTCTTTTGAGCTGAAAATAGGAGCTGATGCCTGTTTGTATGCAACTCCGATAAAATCCAATGCAAGAAGTGAAGAAATATCTCGTGTAGGTGCAGTCATATAAACCGGACCTTTGTACCCCATTTTATATAAGTAAGGAACTAAAGCAGAATGGTCAAGATGTGCGTGGCTTAAAATAATTGCATCAATTGAAGAAATATCAAATTCTGGTATGTCAAAATAAGGGAATTTTTCACTTCCGTGCGCTGCAACATCCATTCCGCAGTCAAGAAGAATTTTTGACATTGATGTCTGAAGAAGAAAACAGCTTCTTCCAACCTGCCTTCCGCTTCCTAAAACAGTTAATCTAACCCATCCCTCTTTTTTATCAGAGCTCCAGTCCTTGTAAATTTTCTCACCTATATCATTAAGAAATTTTCTTCTGTAATTATTATTTGCATATAAAACACTGCGAATATTTTCTGTAATCTGGCTTGGAATAGACGAGCTTCTTTGAACTTGTGGAATCCATAATGTTTTTTCCTTTATTTCCTGAAGTATTGAGCCCTGTTTTCCAATTACCAATCCTGGTTTTTTTGCTTCAATAACAACAACACTTCTCTGAGTGTCAAAGATTATATTTGTAAGCTCTGCATCCTGCGGAATTATTGATTCAATTATTTTTTTTGTTTTTTCTTCTGGCTCAAAAATCTTTTGGTCTGCTCTTAATTCTATGCGCTTTTTATATTTATTAACAAGTTCTTTTATCTGAGCCTCGCCTGTTCTGAAAAATTCGGGATTATTTGTATAAAGAACTATGTTCGCACCTTCGAAACAAGAGTCCACTATTACTTTCGGCAGTTCGTCAGTTATGCCTTTTAATATATCCATTTTAGAATTCCTTTTTTGTTTTCATTTTTAAGAAATTAAGATTATTCGTATGTCGCTTTTATTTCCTGGCTGATTACTTTTTTAATGCCGTCTTTTGAAAGAGTATAAACATCAACTCCGCATCCGCTTCCTGTATCTCTCTGAATAGATGCTTTGAGACATTCAAGAGCTAACTGCGCTCCTTGCTTGATATTTATGTCTTTTTTGTATCCTCTTTCCAAGACACCCAAGATATAAGGCATACCGCTGCTGAAATTTGCGTCATAATCTTCTACTTCACTTACTGCTCCTGCTGGTTCGATAGTATAAAGTTTTGCACTTCCGTCTTCATCAACTCCTGCAACTAAAGTTCCTACAATTGAGGGTATCATTGAAGGTGTTCTTATGTTCCTGAAAGTAATATAAGCCAATAAACTCGCTGATTCTTCAACACTCGGCGCCTGCCTTGCTTTTAATTCTTTTAACCTCAACTCTGCTGCAACTAAGCGCATAAGAAACTGCGCATCTGAAACTCCTCCTGTAATTGCTGCGAGAACTCTGTCATTTATTGCAATTATTTTATTGAAATTCTTTCCTACAACGATGTTTCCTGCTGTGACTTTTCTGTCAGATGCCAAAACTACGCCGTCAGAACATTTGATTCCGACAATGCTTGTTCCTGTTTTAAGAATAGACTTTTTTATTTCATCATCCATTTTAAAATTATACATCAATATTATTTAATTAACTCTTAGGGACTTAGTATCTTTATTTTTTCTTAGTTATCTAAACTTTTAATTTTATTTGATTAACGCCCTAAGAATCTATAATCTTGTTAAATGCGCGGGGTTTATAAATGTTTCGGGTTCCCGAAATATTTGGGGCATTTCGCATTTTAATCTGTTGAATTATATCTTTTTAATCATATTTAATATTGATTACCAAAACCTCTTTTGCGGAATTCCACACTTTTCGCAAATTGGGCATGAACTAAAATCCCTTTTTTCAAATTTGCAGAAATTGGTGTTCTTTATGATATTATTAAACTCTCTAAATCGCATTTCTTTAATTTCAAGAGCATCTATTATCTTTTGTATATTATCTTCGCATAATTTTTTATATTCTTCCATTGGAAGTTCGAACTTCTTGCATTTCCAGCAATGCAAAGCAAAATACATGCTTTTTAATCTCTTTAACGGCCCTTTTGGTCTTTCTTTTTCCATAAAAAGATAAGATATCCAAAGTTTATCTTTTTTGTCATACTATAAAAATCACTGCTTATCCAGAATTTCCTTTTTCTTTCTTAATATTTCCTGTTTTTGCTTTAGTTCCTTTTCATAATAATCAACTAATTCTGGCAAATTCTCTTCTTGTGCCTGCTTCTTCTTTTCTTCATGGATTTCTAATTGCTTCTGCAAAGATTCAATGCCTTTCTCAAGCCTCTTTTTTCTTTTCATTTTTTAAATTACTGATTTCTTTAGCAAGAAAGTTTAACAAAAATTCTGCCTCACTTACATTTGCCTTTTCTTCAGATATTTTATCATCTCTCATATCTCTGTAAATTTTATAAATTTTTTCATAATCTGCTCCTGAGTTTTTTATGAGCCAGTTTTTAAATTCCTCTCCAGAATATTTCTTTCCTTTTAGAAGGGAATTAATAATGAAGGCGCCTCTTAATCTTAATATTAAAGAGTATATAGTAGCTCCTGAAATTTTATCTTGTTTTTCAAGATCTATAAATCCTTTGTTGATAGCTATCATTCTTTTTGTATCTTCTATAAATTCCTTAAAATTCTTTAAACTGACTTTTTCTGTTTTTAATCTTTCAAGATAAGATGAATTTATAATTGGAACCGCTTCTTTAATCATTGAATAAAATAGAACAGGATTTATTCTTTTTGCAGTTTGAATTTTATCCTCTGGCACTATAATAAATTCCATATTCTTTGCTTTTACAATAAATTTCTCGCTTGAAATTACAAATATATCCATATCGGAATTCTTATTCTGCTCATTTCTTGCATAACTGCCATATAAGAATACGGCTATAACCCTGTCTAAATAGGGGCTGAGAAGCTTAAGTATTTCTTCTTTAGTGTTCTTTCTCGGAATTCTAACAAGGATTACTTCTTCATTAAGCCATTCTCTCGGCGCGAAGATATGAGCGCCGTTGCCAATTTCGCTTACTTTTCTTATTATTTTTTCTTCCTGTACCATAGTATATACATAGTATATACTGGTATTTAAAGGTTTTTCTGGAAGTAAGTTTTGGTTTTGGGAAGTTTTTGAAATTATTCCCTAATTTGAATAAGAAATTATCTGCCTTTCCAAGTTGCCACTTTCTTTAATCCCTCTTCTGCTATTTTTTGCTGAAGCTCTTCAATGGCTTTGTCAAACATAAGCGAGGGGCTTATTCTGTTCTTTTTAAGCCATTCTGAATTCTGCCTTGTTGTTCTTACAGTGATTATAATATCCTTATTCTCTCTCACCTGCACATCTTCTATTTTCATGTATTACAATTAGAATACAATAGTATTTAAATGTTTTGATGTATGATTTTTATCTTCTGGCGTTTGACAAAAGTTTATAATAGTTTTCCCCTCCAAAAACTATCAAATGTTTATTTAAAGATTCATTTAAAATATTTATTTGCTCTCTTTTTGAAAACATTTCATAGACGCTTTCTTCGCTTAAAACATGCAAATCTATTCTAAAAGAAAAATTAGAGGCGATATTTTTAATAATTTTCTCAGTTTGCTCAATTTTTCTTTGATTATCCAGAATTACAATTATATCCAAATCGTTAAATTTATTTTTTTCTGCAAAAGAGCCGAATATCAGGAATATGAAAAAGTCCTCCCTTATTTCTTTTAGGCAATCATTTACAAATAAAGAAACAGATTTGTCTTTTGTTAGAGAGTTTTTAGTCCTTATTGATTCTATAAAAGAAAGTTCTGCAAAATTTTCTTTATAATTAAGTGAAAGCAGTTTTTTTTCATCTGCAAGAATAACCTTGTTTTTTATCAGCTCCTGCATTGAGCGATGAATCAGGGCATATGGTTTTTTTAAAAGTTCAGCAATTTCATTTATACTGAATTTTTTATCTATTCTTGAAACAAATATTTTCATTATTTCTGCCTGTGTTTTTGTCAGCATTCTTCAGTTTTTATGTTATATCTATTTAGTTATAATATTATATCTTTTTAGTCATATTTAAAGGTTTCTGGGGGTGTGGGGCGCAGTTTTTGCCTTCTCAAATATTTCTCTTCCTTTCCTGCTTAGACATTTCTTGCAGATAAAAACCATATTCATAATATGCAGAAATATTGAATAACTTGACTCATGGACTATTATGCCATTATCTTCATCAACGAGTTTGCCACAGCGGGAACATTCATATAACATTTTCAATAATCCTTTAGCATATCTTTAACAGAAAAAATCAGCAAGATAACAATTTCCAGCAGGAATATCCCTTGTTTTATTTTAGAGATGTAGAAATAATATATTGCAAAACCGAGGTTCATAATTAAAACTATTATAAAAATTATTAATAAAATTGGATAAATCACCGAAATCAGTTTTTTGTTAGAATCTCTAAATTTCTCTTCATTTGCTTTATACTGATTTTTAAAAATTTCCTTATCTATCAATAAAACCAATAAGGCAATTCCAAAACCAATAACGCCCATCCAGCTGTCATAAAAAGCATATAAAAGTATTGATGGAATACCAATTACTGCAATTAAAATTGAGAAGGCGATTTTTAATTTATTCATTTTTCCTCATCTTTTTTAATATTATAGCCAGATAAAAGAGCAATAGCAAAGAAAAAATAGGAAAAACAATTCCTGCAAAAAGCAGTATATTTCTCTTCTCACTTATAGCCCTATTGAATTCAAAATGGCATTGTCCATTAATCAAAATACTATTGGAGAATTGGCATATCTGCTCATCTGATTTTGCAAAATAACTATGCAAAGAGTTTGCTGAAAAATAAAGCATTGCAAAGCACAAAATTAAAATTATTGCAGTTATAAACACTTTAAAAAATTTCTCTTCAATTTTGCTTTTCATTTGCTGACTTGACCCTCTTTTTATCATTTTGCTTTCTTACTTCTTCAATGCACTCTTCAAATAATTTGCTTTTTCCAGATTGATTATATAATTGAATTACCTCTGTTTTGCACTTTAAGCATAAAATAGATTCTAAATTGCAATCCATGCTATCATAATCTTTCCATCGTTCTAATTCAGTTAAACATATATCGCATATTTCTGCCATTTATTCCCCCATTATCCAAACATTGTCAAATTTACTTTTGAGTTTGATAAAAAACCAAGCGTTTCATTTATTGATTCTTCAAGAGCAGGACTATCTGCCATGATTTTATTGTTTTTTATAACTGTGTCTTCTTTGTCCATCAGCCTGAATAAAATATTATTCCATATCTTGTCAATTTGCCTGTAAGATTTGTTTTCTGTTTCTCGCACAAGGCAATTTATTTGCTCCTGGGAAAAGGATATTTCTGATTTTTTAATTTTATTTTCGAGAAATATCCTTCTTTCAGATTCATTAGGGTATTCAAAGTTAAAGCAGGGGATTCTATCATGAAACGCGCTTCCAAATCTTGCCTTATTATTCATTGTGAATATCATTATTGCATTTGTCTTTTCCCTTACTCCATCAATCTCTGATTCAAGTGCTCCAAGCACTTCTTTATCTTCAGAAAGAATTTCCTGCCCTATCAACTTATCTAATTCATCGACAAGAATAACACAATTCCTGAATTTTCTTGCAAGCTTGGCAATGCGAAAAACTCCGAAAACAGGCCCTCCACTCAAGAAATTTATTGCATTAAAATTTACAAGAGGGATTTCCAATTCCCCTGCAAGCGCCTTTGCCATGTAAGTTTTGCCTGTTCCAGGAGGTCCTGAGAAAATCATTACATTTGACCTTTCAATCCCATTTTTTTGGAATAATCTTGGATGTTTTATATATTGTTTAAGAAAAAAGAGTTCTCCCTTCAATTTTTCATTTCCCATAACATCTTTAAAATTTAAATTTGGCTTGTGGATAATATGGTATCTTTCCATGCTTGTAGGAGTATAGCTTGAAAATGCCTTTTGAATGCTTCCCCTATTAATAATCCCATTTCCTTCTCTGTAAGCCATTTTAACAAGATCATCAATATTCCTGAAATTATACCCTATGCTTTTTTCAGCAACGTCTTTAATCAACGATTTTTTCATAAATTTGGAGTATTTTTCAGAAAGAAATAACTTTTTGCTTTTTTCTTTAGGGGCATCAAGCCCTATTCTTGTTTCAATCCTGTCTATCCAGGACTCTTCTAAAATATCTTCATCATTCAGTGTTATAAACAGGAATTTTCTTTTATTGGAATTTTTTATATGCTCCAATAGTTTTAAAAAAAGTTTTCTTTCAGAATCAGCAAGAACCATTTCTCCATTGTTATACTCAATTTTAAGGCTGTTCTGCAAATCATCTATGAATACAATTGCCTCTTTTTTCTTTATTGTATTTTCCAATAATTCTTTCAAAGATTTGCATTGCATACTTCTTTTATGATTAAATTTATACGGGCCGAGAAATAAAATAGGAAGATTAAACTTAGTTATTATGTTCTCTACAAAATAAGTTTTCCCTATGCCTGGATCTCCGTCAAAAAGAAATGTTTTGCTGGTAAATTCATTTATTGCATCTTTTTCAATTGATTCTGCGAGAAACTTGATTGTTTGCCTGTGCTTTTCAGGGAGATTTGATTCTTTTATAAATTTCTGCAGTTCTTGTTTCATTTTTGAACCACCATTCCAACACTTTCAAGCGCTTGCTCTACATTGTTAAATTCACTATCTTTTTCAGAATTTGGAAGCCAGACCTTGAAAATTAATCTGTCTTTATTATATATTATTAAATGATGATCAAAACAACCTTTTGCTTTATCATGCAAATAATGAATCTTTGTGCAGAATAAATAGCTAAGTTGTTCTGTATTCTTTTGATTTACTTTTACAATGATAAAATTGTTTCTGGGTTTGCATTTAATTATATCATTATATCCCTTTGCCATTTTAAACAAGAAATTCATACAAAAGAGGTATTTAAATATTTCTATTAAAAAGTATAACTATATACTTAATGGTATAAAAGTATATAAATAAGAGATATTTATCTTTTTTATGGAAAGCTATATAAACGAGAGAATGCCTTTTATTATCATAAGATATATGGGAAAAAAGGTTCTGATTGCGACATTGTATAATCCTGATCCTGTGCTTTTGGCAGCTACAAGGCTTGGGCCTGATAGAATTATTCTTTTAATTGATAAAGAGCCGAATAAAGAGCAGGAAAATGCTATAAAGCTAATTCAGGATTCTTTAGGAAAGGTTATTGATGTGAAGGTTTCAAAAACAGATGTTTATGATATTGTAGAAATCGCAAAAAAAGCTGTTGAAATAATAGATATGCAGCCAAAAGAAGACCATATTTTTATAAATATTACTTCTGGAAGAAAAACAAAAGCCATAGGGCTTTTGTTTGCAGCTTATGTAAGGCATGACAGAGTAAGCAAAATTGCGTATAATCCTGAAGAAGATAAAAGTGCTATAATTTATCTGCCAAGATTGAGCTTTAAACTAACTGAAAGCCAAAAAAAAATTCTTGAAGAAGTCGGAAATAAGAAGTACGAATCTATAAGTGAACTTGCAGGCAAGATTGAACTATCCAATGCAATGCTTTATCGAGCAATTGCAGAATTAGAAGACATGGATTTGATTTCTTCTGAAAAAGGGCTTATAGATTTGACAGACGCCGGCAGGATTGCGAGGTTGTGAGAATGGGGGAAGATGATAACAAAAACGAAACTCACATAGCTATTTTTAATGGAAAAACTATTCGCAGAAAACTAGTAAATAATGAATGGTTTTTTTCTGTTGTGGATATTATTGGTGTTTTGACTGAAAGTAATATTCCAAGGAGATATTGGTCTGATTTAAAAATAAAACTTGAAGAAGAAGATTTTCACTTGTACGATTTTCTCGTACAACTGAAACTAAAATCCGGAGATGGTAAAGAATATGAGACAGATTGTGCAAATACAGAAGGTATTTTTAGAATAATCCAGTCAATTCCTTCTAAAAAGGCAGAGCCTTTCAAAAGATGGCTGGCAAAAGTGGGCTATGAAAGAGTTCAAGAAATAGAAAATCCTGAATTGGCTCAAGAAAGGATGAAAGAACTTTATGAAAAGAAAGGATATTCTAAAGAATGGATTGAAAAGAGATTAAGAGGAATAGCAATAAGACAAGAGCTTACAGATGAATGGAAAAACAGAGGAGTTCAGAAAGAAATCGAATTTGCAATCCTAACTAATGAAATTAGCAAAGCAACATTTGGGAAAACAGTTGAAGAATATAAAGAACATAAGAAACTTAAAAGAGAAAATTTAAGAGACCATATGGATGATTTGGAGCTTATATTTACCATGCTTGGAGAAGCTTCGACAACTAAGATAGCTAAATCAAAAGATGTTCAGGGATTAGAAGAAAATAAGATTGCTGCTAAGCAAGGCGGAGAAGTTGCAGGAAATGCAAGAAGAGAATTGGAAGAAAAAATAGGAGAAAGCTTGGTTAGTGATGAAAACTTCTTGGATATTCCTGAAAAATTAAAGAGAAGGAAGAAAAAACTGATTGAACAAGCAGGCATTGTTTAAAATGAATAAACTTAATAAACTGGAAATTTATTGAAAGAAAATGGCAACATACTCCCACTCCAAGATAAGCGCATTTGAACAATGTCCATATAAGTATAAACTGCATTACATTGATAAGGAGAAGCCAGAGATTCCTGAAACAATAGAACTCTTTATGGGTAAAAGAGTTCATGAAACTCTTGAGAAACTTTATACTGATAAAAAATTCAAAAAATTAGTATCCAAAGCTACACTTCTAAAGTTTTATAATGATATCTGGGAAAAAGAGTATTCTGATGACATCCTTGTTGTAAAAGAAGAACTAACAGCAGAGAATTACAGAAAAATGGGCAAGAAATTTATTGAAGATTACTATGATAATTACAAGCCCTTTGACCAACTAACAATATTGGGCATAGAAACAGAAGACAGAATGACTCTTTCTGATGGAAGCCAATGGCATGTTCGCATAGATAAGTTTGCCTGTGATGATAAAGGGAATTATTATGTTATGGATTATAAAACTAATGCAGGAATGAAAGATCAAGATGAAGCTGATGAGGATAGGCAATTGGCTATGTATTCTATATGGGTTAAGGATAAGTTTAAGGATGTTAAATCTGTTAAGCTGGTTTGGCATATGCTTGCTTTCAACAAAGAAGTCGTAAGTGAAAGAACAGATGAACAGCTTGAAAAATTACAAGAGGATGTTATTTCAGTAATAAAAAAGATAGAATATGCGAAAGAATTTCCTACAAATGTAACAAAACTATGTGATTATTGCGGATTTAAGAATAAATGCCCTTCTTTTAAGCATCAATTAGAGCTTGAGATAAAAGCAGAAGAATCTGTTAAAAAATTCAAAGAAGACGACGGATTAAAATTAGTTGATGAATTCTCTGAAGTAAAGAATAAACTTAAAGAATTTGAAGATAAACAAGACGCTCTTAAGGCAGATTTAATAGAATTTGCAAGGCAAAAAGGAGTAAATGTTGTTTATGGGAGCAACCAGAAAGCCTCAATCAAAGAGTTTGATAAACTGGTCTTTCCAGAAAACGAGGAAGATTATCATAAACTTATAGAACTTCTCAAAAGCAGAGGGCATTGGGAAGAGTGTTCTATGATCTGCTATCCAAGAATACAGGGAAAAGCTGTGAGAAAGGAATTCCATCCGGACATAATGGAAAAACTCCGCCTGGAAAAGGACAAGAGGATTAGTTTGAGCAGGAGGAGGGACGGGGAGGAATGAGAAATAAAAGAAATATGCACTATGCTCCGCAAAGTTTATAAATACACGAGAACTCTATTTTACATAAAATCGATTTTATGACAACTGAAAATGGCACAAATTATAGCATCTATGAGGGACTTCAATCCCTGGTGGGAAGGAAAATTTAAGCTGGAGTATAAAGAAAGAGAGATATACCCTAAGATAAAGAAATTTCTCGATATGCCTCAAATAATTGCCCTAACAGGCTTAAGAAGGGTTGGAAAAACCACAATAATGCTAAAGATAGTGGAGGATTGGATTTCTTCAGGATTCAACCCAAGAAATATTTTCTTATTCTCATTTGATGACTTCAAGGACAATCATATAAATGCAGTAATAGAGGAGTACGAGAGGGTTAATAACAAGAAACTGTCAGATGAAAAGTTTTTGTTTTTATTTGATGAAATTCAAAAAGTAGATAATTGGCAGGAGCAAGTTAAAGTTATATATGATATTCATAAGAAAAACATTAAAATGATAATCTCTGGTTCTGAGTCTCTTTTTATATTTAAGAAATCTAAAGAGAGTCTTGCCGGGAGAATTTTCGAATTTAAAATTGATACTCTTACATTTAGAGAATTTATCAAATTTAAAGGAGTCACTTATGGCTCCCCGGACTTATATAGAAAAGAATATGCTAAATTATTCGAGGAATTTATGCTCTCTGGGGGGTTTCCAGAATTATGCGGAATTGATGACAAAGAAAAAATAAAGATGTACATCAAGGAGGGAATAAGAGACAAAATTCTTTATAAAGACATTCCCTCTTTATTTAAAGTCGGGGATATTTCTGCACTTAATTCAATTTTAGAGAGTATTACTGAAAATCCCGGGCAGTTGATAGATATATCAAATTTTTCAAATGAAAATAAAATGTCCAGACCTACTTTAGCGAATTATTTAAGATATCTTGAAGATTCCTTTTTAATAAAAAAGATTTATAATTTCTCTAAGAATAAAAGGAAGGTAGAAAGAAAGTTAAAAAAATATTATCCTGCTTTAATTTCTATAGACCTTTTATTCAACAACGATGATTTGTCGAAATCCAAGGCATTTGAAAATGCTATAATCAATCAGTTAAAAGTGAATTTCTTCTGGAGAGACCCATATAAGCATGAAGTTGATGCTATTCTGACAGAAAATGAGATTACCCCGATAGAAATAAAATATGGGAAAATAGAGACTAAAGGTTTGTCCTTTTTTATGGATAAATTCAAAATCAAAGAGGGTTTTATAATTTCGAAGGATGAAGAAGGAGAGATAAAAGCAGATGGCAGAAAGATAAAGATTATTCCTGCTTGGAAATGGCTTTTAGCGATGAATTCGGCAAGGGCAGGAAGAGGATTAGTTTAAGCAGGAGGAGGGACGGGGAGGGTGAATGGTAGTAACAGGAATTATTGGTGAAAAGCTGGCAATTGAAAAACTTAGAGAAGAGATACCGTCAATTAAATGGCAAGACCTATTAAATAATAAACATGTGAAAGATTATGATATTATTGGAAAAAATAAAATGGGGAAATCGATAAAGATTCAAGTTAAGACCATCAAGAGCGGAAACTGGTCTTTGCATATGAAAAAATTTCTTCTATTTGATCGGGAAAAATTAAAATTAAAAAAACCGGAGCAATGGATTACTGGAATAAATACAAAATTGAAGGAAACCATAAATTTTTTTATTTTTGTTTATTTAGAAGGATTTTTTGAAAAAGAACCAGAGCTTAAGAATGATGGAATATTTATTAGATTTAACAAGCTTGAGCCTAAATTTTATATAATTGACACGGAAAGCTTACAAAGATTATTAAAAAAAGAACATTCCAGGTGGTTGATTAAAAAAGAACATAAGAGACCAAAGAATCCTTTTTCTTTTCATTCGGGTCTGTCTAAAGAAGATTTAGAAGAATATGAGAGCAAATGGGAAATTATTGAGAAGGATTTTAGACTGAGCTTGAGTAAAAGGAAGGATGTGGGGGAAGAGTGATGATTTATAAGTTAAAGGAGATTTAATAAAAAATGGCAATATCGAATATAGTCCATAGTGTAAGGAATATTATGAGAAGAGATCCTGGTGTAGATGGAGATGCTCAAAGAATTTCTCAAATGACTTGGATGATTTTCCTTAAGGTTTTTGATTCAATGGAACAGGAAAAAGAGGCAGAAGATTCTAAATACAAATCTCCTTTGCCTGAAGAAATAAGATGGAGAAATTGGGCAGATAATGAAGAAGGAATTACTGGAGAAGAATTACTTGATTTTGTAAATAAAAAGATTTTCGAACAAATTAAAAATTTAGATGTTGAAAATGACAGGAAGGCACAATTAGTAAAACAGGTTTTTGAAGATACCTATAATTATATGAAAAATGGAGTTTTAATGAGGCAAGTTATTAATGAGATAAATAAAATTAATTTTACTTCTTCTAAGGATAGGCATTTGTTTAATGATATTTATGAAACAATTTTAAGAGAACTTCAATCTGCAGGAAGTGCAGGAGAATTTTATACTCCAAGAGCAGTTACTCAGTTTATTGTTGATATGGTTAATCCAAAATTAGGAGAGATTGTTTTAGACCCTGCATGCGGAACAGGGGGGTTTTTAGTTTCTACTTTAGAGAACATGAGAAAGGAAGTTGATAGTGTTGAAGAATTACAGAGATTAGGGAAGAATATAAGGGGTATTGAAAAAAAGCCACTTCCTCATTTGCTTTGCATGACTAATTTAATGTTGCATGATATTGAAGAACCAAATATTAAACATGATAACTCATTATCAAAACCCTTGAGAGAATATTCCTCAAAAGATATGATTGATGTTGTTGTTACAAATCCTCCTTTTGGTGGTGCTGAAGAAGAAGGAATTGAAAATAATTTTCCAAATGAATTTCAGACAAGAGAAACAGCGGATTTATTTTTAGTTTTGATTATGAAACTTTTAAGAGACGAAGGAAGATGTGGAATTATTTTGCCTGATGGTTTTTTATTTGGAGAAGGTGTTAAAACTAGAATAAAACAAAAATTGCTCTCAGAATTTAATCTTCATACAATTGTCAGATTGCCAAATGGTGTTTTTAATCCTTATACGGGAATAAGGACAAATTTATTATTCTTTGAAAAAGATTCAAAAGGAACTAAAGATGTTTGGTATTTTGAACATCCTCTTCCAGAAGCATATAAAACTTATAACAAAGGAAAACCAATTCAATTAAAAGAATTTGATTTAGAAAAGGAATGGTGGAATAATAGGGAAAATGAGAAATTCAAAAATAATTGCTGGAAAGTTTCAATTGAAGAAATTGAAAAAAGAAAGTTTAATCTTGATATAAACAATCCTAATGGAAAAAATGAAATAGAAACCCTGGGAAGCAAAGAGATTCTGGAGAAGTTGGAAGAAAGTTTTGAAAAAAGTAAGGAATTAATTGAAAAGATTAAGGGAGAGATCTGAAGATGAGAATAGAAAGAATTCTAGAAAACAGGATTTTCTCAAGAAAAAAAGACCCATATAAAAACTTTGAGAAGAAGGTTGTTGATTCCCTTTATTTGGAAAGGAAAATTATGATGATGAAGTTTAGAAAAAGAGAACAATATCAATCAAGAATCCAACTTATAGTTTTTTTAGTATCTTGTTTAGAATATTTTTTAGAAGAAATCTTTAAGAAATCTATAGATGAGGGGATAATTCCCATTGAGAAGCTGAAAAATGCAAAAAAGCTTAATGCTGTTAAGGCTAATCTTAAAGAACTAGAAGAAATAAGTAAAAACAAAGTAAAGATTTCCGAAATATTGGCTGAAGAGATGAATTTTCAGAATATAAAAGATATAACTTTATTATGTGACTTACTAAAGATAGGGAAAAATTATAGGAATATATCTGCCAAAAAAGATAAGAAGGTCATTTCTCAACTAAGAGGCCAGATTCCAGATCCAAGGAGGAAACATTCTCCAAACATTGAAAAAAAGATGACTCAATTTATAATAGAAAACTTTGGAGCAAAATTTGCCCTTCCAAGAGATCAAGAAAAAATTGTGAGAATGGTAAATACTGTAAATAAAATGATTTTGCTTAGGCACAAAATAGTGCATAAATCTCATACATTTAAAGTAGATAATTGGGAATCTTTGGCTTATACAATGGCAACAGTGCAGTTAGCCTTTTTTGTTAATGAATGCTATAAAATTGAATTAAATAATTTAAAGAAGAAAAAATGAAAACTAAGATCTCGACATTTCTAAAAGAACGCCCTGAAAGGTTTAAGCCAGAAGAAGCAAATAAACTTAATTTGAAAAGATTACAAAAGATTGATTTTTCTGGGAATATGCATTTTTTAGAAGATAAAAAGACCAATACAAATATGATTTTAATTAAGCCAGGAGATTTAGTTATCTCGGGAATTAATGTTGAGAAAGGGGCGGTTGCAGTTTATCAAGGAGATGAAGAGGTTTTAGCAACAATCCATTATTCTTCCTATGAATTTGATAAAAATAAAATTGATATAGAATATTTTAAGTGGTTTTTGAAAAGCGATGCATTTAGAAAAGTTGTTCAAAGTCAGACAAGAGGAGGAATTAAAACAGAATTAAAACCTAAAAAATTCTTGCCTCTTGAGATTGATTTACCTGACATTAAAAAGCAAAGAGAAATTCTTAATAAAATAAATAAGGTTAAAAGAGAAATAAATCAATTAAGAAACAACATCTTCCATGATAAAGAATTATTAAATAGATTTAAACAAGCAATCCTCTCTGAAGCAGTCCAGGGCAAATTAGTTAAGCAAAATTCCGAAGACGAACCTGCCACAGAATTATTAAAAAAAATGGAAAAGGAAAAGGAAAAACTGATTAAAGAAGGAAAGATTAAGAAAGGAAAAGAACTGCCTACAATCAGCGATGATGAAATTCCTTATGATTTACCAAAGGGGTGGGTTTGGTGTCGGTCGGGAGAGGTTTGTTGGATAAATCCAAGAAATAATGGTTTAGATAATAATTTAGAAGTAGCTTTTATTCCTATGAATTTAATTAAAGGTAATGCACGAAATAGTTTTGAACAACAAATAAAAAAATGGGGGGTGATAAAATCAGGATTTACACACTTTGCTGAAGAGGATGTTATATTTGCTAAGATAACTCCTTGTTTTCAGAATAGAAATTCTGCAATTTTAAGAAATTTAAAAAATAAATATGGTGCGGGAACTACTGAGTTATATGTTCTGAGAGGATACGGAAAATTAATTTTGCCAGAATTTTTATTTTTATTAGTCAATACAAAAAATTTTATTGACGAAGGTGTTGTAACATATAAAGGAACAGCAGGACAGCAGAGAATTAAAAGAAATTTTGTTGAAAATTATATTATCGGACTTCCACCTCTTGCTGAGCAAAAAAGAATTGTTGAAAAAGTTGATGCTCTTATGAAGTCTTGTGATGAGTTGGAAAACAAAATTAAAGAAAGCTCTAAAAACTCTCAGATGCTTATGAATAGTATTTTGACAGAAGTCTTTATGAATTAGTTTTCTAAATTCTTTTTTTATTACAAGTGCATTTATATGCTATTTTGATTTCTGGTTTCAAATTTTTAATTGCTCCTTCTACATACTTTTCACAATCTGCTTTTGATCCACAATATTTCTTAATTGCTTTTTTTAACATTTTATCCATTTTTATTCCTCCTGAATTTTAATTAATTTTTTGTTCCTATAACAATTAAAATTATACCAATTATCGATAAAATTAGTTTAGAAAAGAATCCAATAGGTACAAACCACGGACCAATTAGTAAAACAACTCCTGCTAAAACAGCCATTGCTCCTCCAGACATTGTATTTGTGTTATGAACATTTCCCGCCATCTTAAACAATCACTGCACTCCCACTTATTGTATAACCATAATTAGTTGATCCCCTAACTTCAGGATATTCTTTACTTATTTGAGATCCAGAAATAAAAAAATCGATGTGATTCTGTTCAGGATTTAAAGGGAATATATGAGCTCCTGAAGTTGTGACATTAAAATCTTCTTGCCCCCAGGTTTTTATATTGGGCTTTTCCATCACACTTTCAATAATCTCATCAGGTCTTTTGACTATAATTAATTTAAAATCTCTTCCATTTTTCACCATGTCTAAAACTTCTTTTTTCTTTTTCATTTCTCCAAAAACTTCTTTCCTTGTTTAATTATTCTTAGTTTCCCTAGATCCTTTAGGTCTCCCTTGAGTTCTTCAAAGTCTTCTTCTGTTAAATATCCGTAATTTTTTCTATTCATAATAAAACTAACTAATACATTAGAATTACCTCTTTCATGATCTTTTTCAATATCAAAATAGATTTTCCACTTTCCCTCTTCTGTTTCAAATTCTTCCATTTTTCTTTCCCGCGTCATTTTAAAATAACCTCTTTAAAATTCCTAAAACCCCCAATGCCCCAAATACAAGAGCTAAAACAATTCCTCCAAATATAGCAAATTTGCCCAATTCATCAGAAGCAAATTGAGTTATCAATATCCCTCCAACTATAAGTATTGCTACTGTTCCAGTTGCACCCAATCCTAATCCGAATATCTTTTGTACCATATTATTTTACTCAAAATATCTTAAAATCTGCAATAAATCAAAGTTTTTAAACTTTTTGGTGTTCTATACTAATCTATATAAAGTTATATACTTTACAATATAGAAACCTTTATAAATTATATTTTGTATTATTTATTATGAAAAAAGAGGAGGTGAATTCTTATGACAATTAAACAAACCAGAAAAACTCCAGAAGAGATAAAAGAAGAGATTTTACTTCATCTGAAAAGGGGTCCACTTTCTACAAAGAAGTTAAGTGATCTTTTGGGTTCAAATTGGTCTACAATCAATAGTTATCTTGAAGAGCTAAAAGATAGAGGAGATGTACGAGAAATTTATTCAAGAGAAAACTTAAAGATTTATATTAGGGCAGATTATCCTGTTTTTTATGGTCTGCCTTTAGATGAAGATAAATTAAAAGAATCCCTATTTTTATTATCTAAAATAATAGGGCGATGGAAAATTGTAAACGGAAGTACAATTACTAAAACCCCTCTCCAGAAGATAGCAGTAGAATTAATAAAAAATAATTCCTTAAATGTCCCTGTAGTCAGATTCCATTATGGAAAAGTTTTAACAACTTATATGGAACCAGAGAAAATTCAACAAATTGTAAAAGTTTATGGGGTGAAGAAATTAAATATTGTAGACAAAACAATAGATGAAGAAATTAACAAACATACAAATATTGCATGGCTAGAGAGAAAAAAGCAATACGAAAGTCATTCTGACATGAAACTTTTTCTTTTAAGTGATTATGTTTCTTATTCTATATCTAAAAATAAAATAGATGAACCAGGAAAAATACTTGACTTGTTTCATAATTTTCTCTTAGAAATTCCCACAGATGAAAAATATTCTTTATTATTTAAAAAATATCATGATTTTATAAGTGTAGTGAATTTTATTTTTAATTCTGATCAGTTTAATAATGGATCTAAAGAGGAAAGAGAACATTATTTTAAGGAAATTTTGAATACTTTTGATTCTTTGTGGCAGACATTAACTACCGAATTTTTCTTTAATGATATTGAATTTTTTATTAAACAAGATTTTAAAGAAATCTTACAATTTATCAAAGATTCAAAACTTAAAACCTACTATTCAGAAATTGATGAGAAGTTAAGTAATTTATTGGATTATAAAAAGACTTTAACACCTAAGAAAATAGACCTTAGTGAAGACGAAAAAGGAATAATAGAAATTTTATTAGAAGGAGCAAATGAAGAATGAGATGGTTTTTAGATATGTGTATAATTTTATATTATGTTGGGGAAGGAGATAAGGAAATCTTTATAAAAAAATCTAGACATTTTGTTGACGAAAAAGGACAAAAAGAATTTTTACTCTGCCATTATATAAAAGATGAAAATCTTCCAAGGTGGATTGATAGGCAAAAAATTTTATTTAGAGAGTTAATAAAACAAATAAATGATAAGAATTATCTCCCTTACAGTTCTGAGGAGTCTAAAAGATTGTATGAAAGAGATAGGAAAAAAATAATAAAACTAATAACTCTCTTTAGGAGTTTTTCAGATAATAAAAAGATAATAAAAAATTTTGAAAGAGCTGTGCAAGAAATTGAAGTTAGAATAAATATTTTCATTAAAGAAAAGATTGATAAATTAGTCATCCCAGTAAGTGATATAGACTTTGAATTAAAAAGCCATATTTTTACTTTTCTTAATTTAGGTAGTTCAATTAAAAATGATTCAGATGCAAAGACAATAGCTTCTGCAATACAGGAAAACAATAATCAAAACCTAACAATTATAACTGCAGATAAGAGTGATTGGAATAAAGAATTATTACAAGAGGTACATAATCATTATAATCTAAAAAAGAAATATCCTAAATTACCTAATATAAATTATCTCCAAGACTTATAACTTTATTTTCCATTAACAGCATAAATTCTTTTTTCAAGTTCTTTTATGATTTTTTTATAACCTTCCTTTCCACCAAACAATTTCATAATTTCCAAAGGCCTTCCAAACTTATTCAAAGGAACTACACGAAGAACTTCAGCATCTTCTAAGTTTTCAATTCCTTCATCACTATATTTATCAAGAAGGGCATTAATCACTTCTCTTGCCTGTTTTCCATATTTATCCCAATAAGAATCTTCCTTGACTTTTCTTGCTCTTTCGCTTCTTGTTTTTGGTTTCTTACCATAAGCAACATGTAGGATTAAATCAAAAGGATCATATTGTTTTCCATTTGGAACTGTTTCTCTTAAGGCATCAAAAATAATTCCTTTTTGTTGAAGCTCTTCTATTAAAACTCTTTTTTGGTCAAGAATATTCCATTTTTTAAGAAACTCTTCTAATGTTCTGTATTCTTCTTTAACTGATTTTTTTGTGTAATCCACAATTTTTTCTGTTATGAGTTTTCCTGAGGGATCTAAATATTGTTCTGATTGATTAAGAATATTAACATCTGCTTCTTTAACATAAAATTTTCTTGTTTTTTCTTCTTCATCATAAATATTTATGTCGGGTCTTCCTTGCAATTCTAAAACCTCTTTTTCTCTTATTTCTTCAGGGTCAATTTCTTGATCTCCTTTAAAACTCATAATTTGAACAGGTTCTCCATCAAAATCAGGATCTGCAAATTTGTTTGTAACATTTCTAAAATCCATTATTGTAAAATGAGTTTTATTGTATTCTTCATTAATTCTTGTTCCTCTTCCAATTATTTGTTTAAATTCTGTCATTGATTGAATTGGAGCATCTAAAACAATTAACTTGCATGTTTGAGCATCTACTCCTGTAGTCAAAAGTTTTGAAGTTGTTACAATTACTGGATATTTTATAGACGGATCCATAAAATTATCAAGTTGGTTTTTACCTATCTGATTATCTCCTGTAATTCTCATAATATATTTTTTATTTTTTGTCCATAGATCTTTATTCTCGGAGATTAAGGCACGATTCATTCTTTCTGCATGTTCAATATCTACGCAAAAAACAATTGTTTTATCCATCCTATTTGTGTTTTTCAAAAACTCTGAAACTTTTTTAGCAACAACTTTTGTTCTTTCATCAATAACTAAAATTCTGTCAAACTCTCTGTTAGTATATATCTCATCAGGAATCTCTATTCCTCGTTTATCTTTTTCTCCTTTTTTTGGCCTATAGCCATGAACATCCTTATCAATCGCAACTTTAATGACTCTATAGGGAGCAAGAAAACCGTCTTCTATTCCTTGCTTTAATGAATAAGTATAAATTGGTTCTCCAAAATAATCAATATTTGAAACTTCTGTTGTTTCTTTTGGTGTTGCAGTCATTCCAATCTGAACAGCTTCTGAAAAATGTTTTAAAATTGCTCTCCAAGCAGAGTTTGCTTTTGCACTCCCCCTATGACATTCATCAACAATGATTAAATCAAAAAAATCTTTTGAAAACTGCTTATAGATATTGCTTGCTTCTTCGGTTCCCGAAATTCCTTGATAAAGAGCCATATAAACTTCATAGGATTTGTCTGCTTTTCTTTTCTTGACCTTGGTTAAAACTCCTTTATTTTTTAATGGTTTAAGATCTTTGTTCATCGGGTCATCTACTAAAACATTTCTATCTGCAAGATACAAAACTCTCGGAGTTCTCCCTTTAGGTCTCCATTTTTCTCTAAGTCTCCAAATTATTTGAAATGCTGTGTAAGTCTTTCCTGTTCCTGTAGCCATAACTAAAAGAATTCTATTTTTGCCTTTTGCAATTGCTTCAACAGTTCGATTAACTGCAATTCTTTGATAATATCTTGGATGCTTCCAGTCTTTTTCGAAATAATAATCTGCTGTAACAAGTTCTTCAATATTTTCTGTAATCCCTTTGTATTGTTTATATTTTTCCCAGAGTTCTTCAGGTGTTGGAAATTCTTCTAGAGAGAGTTCTTTATTTTCTCCAGATTCTAAATCTTGTAAAACAAATCCATCACCATTAGAACTAAAAGCAAAAGGAATATCTAAAATTTCTGCATAATCTTTTGCTTGATCTAATCCATCTCCAACAGAATGTTTATTATCCTTTGCTTCTATAACTGCTATTGGAATATTATTTTTATAATACAAAATATAATCTGCTTTTTTTGGTTTCCCTCTTTTTGTTGTACTTCCATAAACATAAATTCTCCCATCTGTAAAATAAACTTCTTCTCTAATTTGCTTATCCCGATTCCAATTAGATTTTTCAATAGCAGGGAGAATAAACTTTGTCCTTATATCTGCTTCTGTTAATTGTTTTTTATTCATGTTTTCACTAAGGAATAGGTTATTTTAAGTTTTTGCTTTTTCAACCCAACTCCAAAACCCCTCTCTTCCAACAATCACACTATCTAAAACCTTTATCCCTAATTCTTCTCCTGTTTTCATTATCTTCTCAGTTATCTCCATATCTTCCTCGCTCGGTTTCGGATCCCCGCTCGGATGATTATGAACAAGAATTATCTTACTTGCAGAGTTCTTAATTGCTGGTTTGAAAACTTCTCTTGGATGAATTATTGAAGCATCTAAGATTCCTTTACTGATTAATTGCTCACCAATTATATTATTTTTTGTATCTAACATTAATACATAAAAATGCTCTTGCTTTTTATCCCTAAGTCGTGTATGAAATAACTTAAAAACATCTTCTGCACAGGTAATTTTCTTTACTGAATTTTTTTCTTGATTATATCTCTTTCCCAATTCTGACATAGCTAATAACTGCATTGCTTTGCTTGGGCCAATTCCTTTTATTTCCTGAAGTTCTTTTAATGAACAATCAAATAGATTTACAAGACCAAACTTGCTTATTAGCCTATTAGCCATCTCCATAACATTTTCTCCAACTAAGCCAGTTCTTAGTATTATTGCAAATAATTCTGCGTCGCTTAATGCTTCTGGACCATGCTTGAGAAATCTTTCTCTTGGTTTAGAAGAATCTGGGAGGTCTTTTATTTTCATATTCACTAATTACTATTAACTTTTTTAAAAAGTTATTCTCTCCCCACTCCTCCACGCTCCTCCTGCTCCCTAACTCTCCCGCACTCTCCCCCTTGCGCGCCCCTACCTCACTCCTGCCATCAAAAAACCTCCACCGAAAATTATAAATATCCCCTAAACATAGACTTATTAAGGATACCTGTGATCCGGTCCGAGCGAAAGCGGTAGGACCTTGCCGGGCTTTGGGGGCAAGTTTCTTGTCCCAATCCTTAACTTATTTTTCCTATAATCTCTATTAATTCTTCTATTTCATCTTTATTAATAATTTTAACTGGCTGTATCTTTCCCTGATAAACTTTCTTAGCATACTTCCCCGCTAAAGATTTTGGAAGTTTTTCTTCTGTTTCAAACTCTATCCTCTTCCTGAATTTTATCTCTCTGTTTAAAATAGAAGGATTTCCTAAAAAATGGGCTATTTTTCTTAAAAAGTGCATTACTGCTCTTTCAGGCCGTACATCTCTGCATAAAAGCAAAGGTTTCGCTTCTAAAAAGTCACATAAGGATTTATATAACAAATAAGAATAAATAATTGCGACAATCTTTTTATTATGCCTTTTTCCTGCCCTGTCCTTGTTATCTACAATAAATCTTCGTTTTATTTCTTCTTTGTCTCTTGCCTTTATCAGGATAGAATATCTTCTTGAATCTTTTACAATTGCAAGAACAGAATCATTTCTCCACCTATTATCTATTTGTGTAGAGATATCTACATGATAAAAATTCTCATACTCTTTTATATCCATTAATTCAGGAGAGTTTTATTGTATAAAACTCTTTCTCCTCCCGCACTCCTCCCCTTATGCAACCCTACCCACACTCCTGCCATCAAAAATCGTTAACCAAAAGATTTAAATTGTGTGTGTGCGTGAGTATATTGTTACATGTAAAACCCATTTCGAACGAAGTCCGAAAGGTGCCTGCTTGCTTATGCAGACAGGATCGACTAGTAGGATGGTTTTGTAACACTTTATTTTTATGTTTATTAACCCTTTTCTGTGGGTTTTTTAATTATTCCAATTAATTTATTATGCTTCCTTATAATGTCTGTATAGGTTTTATCTTTATTTTCCATTTCTTGAAATATTGCCCCGCTCATTAAATCAACAACTTGAAGTTCTACTTTTAATTTTGAATTTTCGTGTTTTATTGGAATAACTAAATCGCAATTCGAAAGATCTTGCCCCTCTTCAGCCAAATAGACTTCATAAGACATTCTCTTTGATTTTCCCTCATCATATGTTATTTCTTCATAATTTTTAACAACCAATGAAGAAATTTTCTTATTCTTAAAATAATCCTTATCTGCAATTATTTTAGAAGGCAAACACCTATGATTAGCAAAACTTTCATTAAGCAAATCAAATAATATTTTTTCTTTTTCAGATTCAGAAATCTTTTTCCCTTCTTTTTTAATTGCAATAAATCTAATATTCAAGTTAATTTTAGATAAATCTTCAAGAAGCTTCAGCCGAATTAGTTCATCAGGAAATCCTGCGAATTTTATTTCGCCTCCTAAACGATTTAACCACCTTTCTCCTTTCTTTGTTCTTTTTAATTGTTCTTTAGCTTTTTTAAGAATTTTTGATAACTTTTTTCCTTCATCTGTGCAAATATAAGTTAAAACCAAACTCTTGCTTCCTTTTTCTCCAGTATCTCCGCTTTCATCAAGATATCCTGTCTTAAATCTATCACAATTAAAAGATTTATTATTTTCCATCTTCTTACTAATCTTATCCAAGTAATGTATAAAACTCTTTCTCCTCTCCTCCCCTTGCGCACCCCTAAACTCCTGCTCCCCAACTCAATTAAATATTTAAACCCGGGATATTAAAAAAGGGCTTATGGCAAAAACTAATAAACAAATAAGGAAACTGGGTAAAAGAAGTAGAAGATGCCGGAGCTGTAAGGCAAAAGAGGGAGAGTTGCATAAAGCAACATGCAGAATATGGACAAAGAGGGGCAAACCTCATTTTTATTATACCTTCTTTTGCAATAGGTGTGGAAAAGAACGCCCAAAAATATTTATGGTTCCAGAGGAAGAATGGCTGAAAGTTACAAAATATTATTATAACAAGACAGATATACTTTGTCGCAGGTGTTTTAATTATATTAAAAGGAAGAAAGAAGAATATAAGAATAAAACACCAAAGAAAAGCCCTTGAATAAGGAAAAATTATGGGATGTTAGAAGAATAAAAGAATATAATATAACCTTGCACCGAAAAGCTTAAAATGTATAGAAGAGTATATAATATATAGGGGAACGCGACCTGACGAATCCCGTGCTCGCTTTGCGATGATGCGGTTAGTAGGATAGACGGACGCACTTACCCTATGTTTTATCTTTAATTCTTTTTTACTTCTCTTTCATCCTTTCTATATTTAACCATGTATCTAACACGAGATTTATTCTATACTCTGGAGAATGTTCTTTTAAATCACTCTCTTTGATGACTCTAATATTCTCTCCATCAATAATCTTCACGAATTTTTCAAAGTTTTTATACTGCCGATTGTCTACTGAGATAAAAATTTTAGAACCTTTGACAATTTTTAAAAATTCTGCTATATCTGTAAAAATTTCTGGAGTTTCAATAACATTTCTCACTTTAGTTTTAACAAAATAGCGCAATAAATCTTTTTTATTAAAAGTACTCTTAGCATTTTTTAAATAAAGCTTTCTTTTCTTTGATTCCCTATAATGCCTAAAACGGGAAATATTGCACAAACAATCCCTCAAATTCTCTTTCTTTAAAATAATATACCCTATTAAATTATCAGAGTAATCTATGAAGACATAATAATCAAATTCTTTCATCTTGTTTTACCTCTATAATTCATTATGTTTCTTGGATATATAAAACTCTTTCTCCTCCCTAACTCTCCCCGCGCCCTCCCCTTACGCGCTCCCACTCCCGCAACCTTTAAATCTTATAAAACCATTATGAAAATATGGTGAAAAAGAGGAAGGCACTGAAGCTGAAACCAAAGTCAAAGCCCAGATTAAATCCAAAATCCGGTATTATAATTATTCTCTTATTTATTATACTTGTTGGGCTTGTGATTACTCTTATTTTTGCAATTTATACTCTTGTATTGAAAAGTGAAAAAAGCAGTGGAATAAATGAGTATAGAAGCATAAATGGAATTGGGGATGCAAATGAAACAGGAGAGATAAATGAAACATCCTGTGCAATGCTTGGATGTTCTGAAGATGCGCTTTATGTTGGAAGTGTTAATTCTGACAAATATTATTCGTGCGAATGCCATTATGCCAAAACAATAAAAAAGCAGAATATTATATGCTTTTCATCTGATGCAGAAGCTGAAGAAAAAGGTTATGAATTTATTGAGTGCTGAGGAATAAATAAGGCTCGGCTTCGCCTCGCCTTAAATAGTGCGCTTCGCGCTTGTTTATTTTGCAAATCTTTAATCTAATAAGTTCATAGGATTTTAATATATTTTAATTAAACATTAAACAAAATGGGTATTAAATAAAAAGAAAAAAAATCTATTGAAAAGATGTTGAATAAGGGAAAAGAATGATGTGACAGAGACATTATCAACTTCACCCCACAACCACGCTCTTCCCGCCGTCTTTTTTAAGATGGATGACGTGCTGGACAAAGCTTTCTATTTTCTGGTCATGGCTTACTATTATCAACTGTTCCATGTTCAATTCATTAAGCACATCGCGCATCTTGTCCAATTGCTGCTGTGAGAAGCCATCTGTTGGCTCATCTAAGATAACAAGCCCTTTTGTTTTTATCTCGCTTATCAATGAATTTATTGTTTGATTTAGTGCAAGGCGGTATGCCAAAGCAATTGCTGTTCTTTCTCCTCCTGATAGATAACTATAATCCAATTCATAATCCTGCTGTTCTATAACTGGCGTAAAGTCATCGTCTAATCGAACTGAAAATGTTTCTGGAACAAGTATTGAAAACCATTCGCTGAACAGTCTTGAAAACTCACCTCTTAATTTAAGCATGACATTTCTTTCTATAAATCCAACCATTTCTAAAAACTGATTTGAAAACCAGCCCTCAATTTCAGAAATATGTACAAGCTCATTTTTTATTTTTTCTTTTTCAGCAATTGAGATTTCAAGCAACTTTATTTCTTTGTTTCCAAGTTCAATTTCTCTAATGATTTCTGCTTTTTTTATGTCGAGCTTTTTTTCTTCAAGCATTATTTCTGCAAACTCGTTTTCTCTTGCAGAAAGCACAGAATCGTACTTTTTCATAGAGCTGACAGCTTCTTTCAGCCTGATTATCTGTTCAGAAAGCATTTTTACGTCATTTTCAAGCTCAATTTTCTGCTTTCCGAGTGCAGAAAGTTTTGACTGGTCTTCTTCAATTGTTTTCAGCCGTATTTTAACTTCATTAAGCGCTTCTCTTTTTTTCTCAAAATCAAAAACCTCTTTTTCAAGAAGATTTATTTCTTTTTCCTTAAGCTGTTTTTCATTGTCTATGCCTATTTTTTCATTGTTTAAAGAAAGCATTTCTTTTTCTGCCTCACCGATTATATTTACCTTATGCTGTGATGAAACTTCCTGAAGGCAGGTAGGACATTCTTTCAGATTGGCAATTTTATTTTTAAGAGCATCAAGCTCTGATTTTTTTAAGTTTAATGTCCTTATTCTTTCAGACATGAGAATTGTCTCTTTTTTCATTGCATCAAGAGAGGTTTTTTTGTCAGAAATAGACTTAATCACCAAATCAAATTCATTTTGATTAAAATTTTTAACAGCTTCTTCAAACCTGCGTTTTATAAATAAAATTTCGCTGTTGGATTTGGAAAGGCTGTCTTTTTTAGCCATAAGAAGAATGTCTGTTTTTTCACATTCTTTTTCAAATTTCTGCTTTTCAGCTATCTTTTCCTTTACTTCTAAAACATCCGCCTGTTTTTTTTCTTTTAGCGCGATAATTGCTGAAAGCGACTTTTCCATATTTGGCATCAGTGCTTTTATTGAATTGATATCCTGTTTTTTTTCAGCAAGCCTTAATTTGATAAATTCCAATTCGCTTATTTGCCCTTGTTTCAACCTTGAAATCTCTCTTAATTTTAATGTTAAAATTTGTGTATTTTCTTTTATTCTTTTGTATTTGTCAATTCCAAACACATGCCTTAAAGTGTTAAGGCGTATTTCAGGAGTTTCGAGTATTATCTGCTTCATCTGCTCCTGCGGAGTATAAACTGTAAATCTGTAAAGCAGGTTTGTTTTTTTTGCAAATTCTCCTGGATAATTCAGCATTGAAAGAATTGTGGTTTTCATTTCAGTTATTGACTTTTCCTCTGTTTTTCCGCCAATTGTTATAAATGCTTCTTCCTGCGCAACGCTTTTTTTTCTTTTAAGCGTCCTTTTTATAATAATATTTTTTCCATTTATTTCAAATTCAAGCTCTACAAAGCCATCATCTGCGCCGTTTCTTAAAATAGAGTTTCCTTTCTGCCCTGGCTGCAGTCCAAATAAAGCAAATTCTATTGCGAGAAGAATTGAGGTTTTTCCAGAGCCAATGTCTCCTGAAAGAAGAACAGCTCCAGAAGGAATTACAATTTCGCCTTGTTCATAACTTCTTATGTTGATTATTTTTATTTTTTTTATCAGCATTTAAAACTCCAGTATTTTTTTAAGTTCGTCCAATACCCTATCCTGAAATATTACAGATTTTTCATCTTCAAATTTTTCTATGCTTAATGCATTAAGAATCTGCGGAAGCTTTTCAGAGAACTTCACAGGATTCTGCTCAATGTAACTCGCCATTATGCTTTCTTCAACATTATGAATGTCTTTTATTTCAATTTCTGTTTTTGATTCTTCAAAGTTTATTTTAGAGATATTTTTAAGCATAATAAATGCTTTTTTCTCTTTAATATACACCTCTATTTCACTGAAATTTATATCTGACATTTTTCCTGAAGAAAGATTTCCTGAAATTCTTAAAAGAACAATTTTATCTTCTAAATTGTGCTTTTCAAGCTCTGAAATTATTCTTTCTGTTGCAGCCAATGTATTGCCTATTTCGACAGGAACAAGAGTTACATCTTTTATTTTAAGAGGTATCTGCTCGCGTTTTAGAGAATCAAAAGAGATGTTTATCATCTGAAATCTTCCATACTGGAGTTCTTCAAGCTCTTCAAAATTATTTGGAAATATAGGGCCTGAATAAGCAAGGTTTGGCTTTAAAAAATCTATATGTAGATGTCCTAAAGCATAGTAATCTGCTTCTGGAAGTTCTGAAATTGAAATTGAATCAATTGGAAGAGCGCCTATTGCTTCTTTTAAAGCAGTATGAAGCATAAGCACTCTGAAAAATCCAGGCGCTTCTTGAAGGAATATTTTTCTTAATTTTTCAACTTCCAAACCTGATTTCATTCCAGGAAAACCATAAAGTGCATACTTCCCATTTATAACTGGCTGGAGCATAATTTTTCCGTCAGCTCTTTCTTCTGGCTGATATACATTTTTGCAAAAGCCGGCATGTTCCAACACATCAAGAAATGTTTTTCCTGCGCTCGAATAATCATGCGAGCCTGCTATGATAAAACACGGGACTTTTGCATCGCTTAATTTTTTAAACTCTGCAAATGCGCTCTTGAGTGTTTCAATTGGAGGATAAGCAGAATCAAACAAGTCGCCCGAAATAAGCACCATATCAACTTTTTCTTTTATGCAGTGCTCTACAGCCATTGTAAAGCTATTCATATTCACCTCTTGCAACTCGGGATATCTCCAGCTTCCTAGATGGCAGTCGCCAAGATGTGCAAATTTCATTAAGCTTTCTATGAGGGAGATTTTATAAAGATTGTTGGGATGATTTAGTTTGTTATCTTCCAAACAAACAAAGTTTCAAAAAAAATATTTTTTGATGCAATTTTTTTAAAATTCAAATCGTGCTTTTTTACTTCGGATAAAAATCTTTTTTCAGGCGTCAGGCTTGATGTTAAAATAAAAGCAATTCCATTTTCAGAGAGATGAAACCTAAGATTTTTAACAAATTCTAAAATTGTCTCATCGCCTTCTTTTCCACCGGTTGTGTCTTTTTCTTTGTCAAATTGATTTTCTGGAAGATAAGGAGGATTAAAAATGATTAAATCAAATTTGCCTTTTATATCTGAAAATAAATCTGATTCAACTGCATTAAATCCTTTTTTCTTTACAAAATTAATTGCATCTGGATTTATGTCTGCGCACAGAATATTTGTTTTTTTTATTCCTGCTTTGATGCACTGCTCTGCCTGAAAGCCTGTGCCTGTGCCTACGTCAAGAACTTTTGAAATATTTTTATTTATTTCTGGATTTTTAAGATATTCTAAAACAATTTCTGAGAGGAATTCAGAATCTTCTGCAGGAGAATAGATTTGCATAAACTAATTAAAAATTATCCAATATAAATTTATCCATACATTTTAAGCAGGACATATACTAACACAACAACAAGTCCTGCGAGAACAAGCCCCAAGCCTAAAACTTTAAGCAAAAATTTCTTGTCTATAATCTTTTCTGTATTATTTTTTTGGGATTGTGAAAGAGGGTATTGAGATGAAAAATCGTCTTCATTTTGCGGTTCTGAATAAGAATTATCTTCTGGTTGGTTTGCAGAATATTGTGAAGATTCAATTCCGCTTGATAGATAGCTTGCTGCTTCATTAACTTCATTTAGATTATATCCAGAATTTATCAAAGATTGTTTTGCAGAGTTTAAAGAATATCCTCTCTCAACTGCGTTTTTTAATCCTGAAAGAATATCCTGTCTCACCATATTTTAATTAATTTAAATCAGTATTTAATCTTTTTTGTTTGGAGTTATTGCCCACTTTATTATGTTTGAAATTTTTATTTTATCATTACAAATCTCTGGTCCTGGCAGAGATGTGCCGTTTTTTCAAATTTATACCCCATTTTTTTAGCTAAATCAATTGCAGGTATTGTTTTGTCAAGTCCGCCATGAGAAGGTATTACATGCTCAGGCTTAAGCAAATTTATCATATCTCTTAAATCTTCGCGCCCCCCATGGCCAGAAACATGGACATTATCAAAAATTCTTACATCCTGCAATTTTAATTTCTTGTCCATATTAGCTCGATTTGACTGATTAATCGGAGTAGGAATCACCTTAGATGAAAATATAACGCTGTCGTGGGGTTTTAGGGTGAATGGAAGCTTTCCTGATACCATTCTGTCTAAAATAGAACCCGGTTCTGCCTGATGTCCTGTGCATATAAGAACATAATCCTTCCTATTTTTATCTATTTGTTTTAAATGAGACTTAACCTGATTTGGAAAATTTAAAATCTGCACCTCTTTTCCAAACGGGCTTATTCCTGCACTTTTTGCAGCCTCATTGTATTTTGCGAGACTTCTTCCAATAAGCACTGGCTTTCTTCCCAATTTTAAAGAAAAATCAACAATGCTTTTTAATCTCGCAATATGTGAAGAAAATGTTGAAACAACTATTGCATGATCTTTATGATCTACTGTCAAAAGAACCTCTTCAACCATTGCTCTTGCAATTTTCTCGCTTAAAGTTTTTCTTTCATCGCCTGAATAAAGTGCATCAACAATCAATACTCTTACGCCTTCTTCAGCCAATTCTTTAAGCTTTTTGTAATTTGGAGGCGCGCCAATCACCGGATTATTATCAAGTTTGTAATCGTTTGCATAAATAACAACTCCTTCAGGAGTATGGAGTGCAATCAGAGCTGACTGGAGTGTTGAGTGAGTGATATTGACAAAATCAGCAGTATATGAACGATTTTTTCCTTTTATAATGCACGAAGAATCTGGCTGAACAATATTAATTTTATTTTTTATATTTGTATTTGAATCTCTTGCGAGAGTTTTCAAAACTTCTATTGTAAATGGTGTTGCAAAAATTTCTGCATTTGGATATCTCTGCACAATATAAGGAATAGCTCCTACATGATCTAAATGAGCATGAGTTATGAGAAATGCCCTGACTTTTTCTTTTTGCTTGAATAAGAAATCGTCGTTTGGAAGCGCTCCGACGCCTCTTAAAAGAGCTGGCGTCGGCTGTTTTGTTGATTCCTGCAAGTCAATAACTGCAGGAAGATAAAGCCCGCAATCAAATACAAAAATGTCGTCTCCAAATTCAACAGCAGTCATGTTTTTTCCAACTTCATCATAACCGCTTAATGTGTGTATCTTGAACATTTTAAAATCTTGATAATGAAAAAGAAAGCGCGTTTAAATACCTTTTTAGTTAAAAAGGTATTTGGGATTTAGTGCTTTTCAGAATTAATAAAGAACATTAATTTTGCTAACCCCATAATTTTCCATTATTTTACATTTTTCCATGAAAATTTTTATTATTAATACCCATTAAATTCAATATTAAATCATAAAATCTAAGGCGACAATGAAGTGGGATTTGCAGAATAAAAACAGGCGAGGCGAAGCCGAGCCAATTACTTTCTTTAAACATCCCATAACTTTGCCTTATTCATAGTCGTTTCATTAAAGTTTTTTATTTTTGATATGAATTAAGTTGCATAAAGAACCAATGTATTTGTAAAGTCAGATTTGCAGAATTAAAAATAGTTAACTATTTTCTCTTTTTAGAAGACAAATAATAAATCCCAAAGATTGCAATAGTTGCAAGCGCAAAATTAAAGAATGTGAAGAACGGCAAAGGCGAGCCTGATGTAGGACATGGGTAGGTTTTGTCTGTATCTATACATCCTCTTGAAGCATCATCTGGAAGAGGAGACGGTTGTTCTATTCCATCTATTACTTTCCACAATGTTGCTGAAACATGAAGTGTAACAAGTCCATCTGTAGAACAGGTGTTTACTAAGTTGCTTGTGAATCTGCATTTATATGTCTCTTCAACTCCAGGATTACCACAATCTGGATCTGATTGAAAAGCATATGCTCCATAGCATCCTTCCTGTTCATTAATAGTCTTCCATTCACAACCGCAATCTTGGAGAGAAATACATTCTCCATCAGGAGTTTCAAAATCATAAGATCCGGGATTACTGGCATCACAGAAATGAAAATCTTCAGGATCAAGATCTGACGAAGACCATGCACCAGCTACTTGATTATAAATTGCCTCCCTTATAGCATCATTTATCGGATTTTCACATTCTGTCTGGCTTCTCTGCGAACAATCTGTAACAACGCCAGAGCCGAAAAAACTAAATGTTGTTGAATCTTCGCTTGACCAATCTGTTGCTGAAACAAATGAAAAAGATAATGCAAATAAGAATAATGCAAATACTGCAGAAATAATTCGTGGTGTTAAGGTTTTTTTCATTTTGTTTGCTTATTTTTATTTGTTTAAAAGATTTAAGATAAAGGAAGCCCCTCATATCCTATTTTAAGCGAGCCGCTGTAATTTCCATCAGGGAATTGCTTCTTGAATGCAACGAATGAGTGGTTAGTGAAATTTCCTATTCCTGTAAAATCTTCTACATATTCGTGAGTGCCATCTGATAAATTCTTAAATGTCCAATTAAACCAAAAGTTATAATCTGTTCCAAGCACTGCATCTGTCTTAGGCAAGTCATAGCAATATAGCTCTCCGCAAGGATGATAACAAGTAGTTCCAGGATATTTGCTTTTATCACATAATGCTTGTGTCAGCGAGCAGTTAGAAATGTAGCTCTCACTTCCACTGAAATTTATCCATCCGCCACTTGCTATTGGTTCGGAATTATCTGCTGGTTCTGTAATTATTGCAAATAAATTTAATCCTGCTACGCGCTTATATATATCAACTCTAACCTTGTCCTTGTCTTTTCTGTTATTATTTGCTGTTTCTTTAACTAATGCTCTTATGTTATAGGATTTTTGAGCAGGATATGAATGCACTTGATTACATAATGCTGGATTTGCAAGACAGCCAGCAATAGGGTCAGTAATATTTCCATCTCCAAAGTTCCATGTCGTATTAAGGAGGTTTGCTGCAACTCCTCTCAAAGTAAGTGCATAATTAATATTATCATTAATGCAGAACTTTTGTTTATCTGTCGGATTTGTAATTGTAACTTCTGGAGGAATATCGCCTGAAACAGCATTAACTGAAAATGTTTTGTTTACTAATTTTGTCTGGCGGCCAGCTGTACATGAAACATATATAATATGCTGCCCATTTGATAAGCCGGTAAGATCTCTTGTGAAATGAACTCCAGTGCCTAAGTCATGAGTTGTGTCCTCGTCCTCTAGATCATCTATATAAGATATACATTGGGCGCTAATATTTGTTGTAACATTGAGGGGGACAGTTGAGCTTGAAAAAACTTGTCCTCCTATTGGAGAGTTAATTGAAACATTAAGAGTAGATGTAACATTTGGGTGACTTGGACTATAACAGCATATTTTAACAGGATAGGTGCTTTCAGCAGAAGCGCCATAACTTGCAAGATGCGCATTTGTTGCAGAAGATAAAGAAACTATCAATTTTTCAGTAGCTGCGCAGTTTGCAGGAGCAATAACATTTCTGCAAATTAAATCTCCGTAACAGACAGGAGTAGGAATGTACTCGAGAGGAGTATATTGTTTCGCATGAGCATTAGCACCTAAATTGCTCAAAGTTAAAACAAGATTGTGATCATTTGCAGCACAAGTTTTTGGAGAGGCTCCTGTATACTTGCCTCCAAAAAGAGTATCAAAACAAATAGACTCTGCATACCAGGTTGAATAAGATAATGCGCCGTGCGCATTTGTAACTTCTGAAAGCGAAAGAATTATCTGATCACTTTGGGTGCATGCAACTGCGCTTACTAATGAAATTAGAAATAATGCTGAAAAAAAAGTCAAGATATATTTTGAACACCCCATTTTTATGTTATATGTAAAATAGGAGAACTTATTTATAAAGTTATCTATAAACTAAGGCATATGTAATGGTGAGAAAAATGGCGCTGCGCGCGATTGCACGAACCAAAGAAGTTTATACAATGATTGCAATCGCGCGCCCGAAGGGCGCGCTTGTTTTCTTCTGCAAATCCTTAATCCGTTTGTGCATTGGACTTTATCATTTTTAATTTAAATATTTAGCATATTGGACTTAAATAAAAAGCACCAATGGACAAACTTAAAATAAGGGGAAAGGATGGGATGTTAACAAAATAAAAAATCAAACATCAATAACCGCCTGACAAACCCATTGATTTTTAATTTTTTTTACAAATAAAGAATTATATGTAACTGCCTTTACATCAAGCCCGATTGGATAGTTTTTTGCATTATCGCCATAAACTTCTGCTTCAAGAAAGTTTTTATTGGTTGTATTAATCTTATTTATTCTGTTAATTTTATTGATTTTCACTTTTATTTTTGATATAAAAAAATTATCTGAATCAAGCAAAAATAAAAGTTCTTCGAGAAAATTATAAAGAAGAGATTCGCAACTCTTTGCGCTTACAGATATTTTTTTAGTTTTTGCATTTTTTATTTTTCCAGAATACATTGAAGCAAACATTGCATATGCGGAATTTTCAAATGCTTTTTCAAGCGTAACTCCGTATGCCTGAAATTTCACATCAGCAGTATGCTTTAGAAAAACAAATCTTTTTGCAGAAATTTTTTTATTTTGCTCATAATTTATTTTTCCCATAAGAATATCCTTATTTTTTTAGGCGAAAAACCTGATGAATCAAGAGTCACGCTTATAGAAGCTTCATCTGAATAAACTTCGTTACTAGTAAAGCTTGTTGTGATTCCGCATATATCATCAATTCCGCAGATTTGAAAAGTAGATGAAAAACCCTCGGGAGTGAGTTTTGCAAGCGCATTATTTACTTTTTGCCTTGATACTTCATTATCATCAAGAACTGCCTGCCTTAAAGTGGAATTTGAAGATATTTCATCAAGCATAAGAGAGATAAGCTTTTGCGCTTCATCATCTAAACTTGTTTTTTTTGTCTGGCGGATATAAATAAAACTGAGAACAGAGGCAATAATCATAACTGCGATAAATGCCTCTAATATTCTCCAAAAAGCTTTTTTGTCGTTTTTTAATTCAAAAATTTTTACCATACCTTAATATTGAATATATACTTTATAATTTCTCCGGAATTATCAATAACATCAATTGGAAAAGAGCTTGCGCTGACTTTTGCGCTTCGTGGTATTCCTTGCTCTGGCTCGGCAGTATAATTTATAGCGTTGTCAAGAGAGCTGACCATAAAAGAAAAGTCAGTTGCATCAGAAACAAATTTCTTTTTCATAATCTTATATGAAGCACCATAGTTATTTTTCAATGCCTCGATTCGCTTTTTGGAAAATGCTTTTTTAGAAACAATTGCACCAAGGGCATAATCTGAGGAAGACAGCGAATAGCAATTTGAACCTAGGGGGCTTAATTGAGAAACAATTTCATCAGAACAGGAAATTGTGTAAAAGCGCATATTGTCAAACTGGCTAGGACTAGAAGAAACTGGAATAGAAATAGACAATGTTCCAGAAGATAAAGAAAATTCTCTAATACCCCCTGATTTGTCCTTGACAAGAATATTGTTTGCTGCACATCCCATATCAGACAAAACATTTCCAAAACTAACAGAAAAACAAGTATGTTGAGAGACTAAAATAACTCCAAGTGTTGTCTGATTAAAGCTCATTGAGACGCTCGAAATATTTGCAGTGAGGTTCTGTTCAAGAGCATTAAAAACATTTTCAGCAGCATTCGCACCATTACTCTGCTTGAATGGATTAAAGATAACAAATAAAAAAGTAACAAATCCAA
>Ga0208375_1000631_pt1 | contig 48322 bp, 47 predicted proteins | sample RifOxyD1_FD_184038 | JGI IMG/M metagenome (GOLD analysis project Ga0208375, IMG submission 184038) | Soil microbial communities from Rifle, Colorado - Rifle Oxygen_injection D1 (SPAdes) | ecosystem: Environmental > Terrestrial > Deep subsurface > Rock core/Sediment | place: Rifle, Colorado... | reverse complement strand
CGCATAGAACGAGCCAATGAAACCCAGCACGCGACTGGTGCCGAGTCCGAGCTTCATTTTCAACTCCGAATCGGGCTTACCGCCAACGGAAAACTTGTCGATATCGACCGCATTCGGAATCACCGTGATCTTGCCTGGCTCGACGCCACGCGCCGCCAGATCCTGTCGTAGCCCTTCGCAAATGACGGTGACGGCATCCGCATTTTTCACCGCCCAGGTTTCCAGCGCGCGGGTCAGCTTGTAACGCAGGCTGCCGGCTTGCGTGGTGCCGTGATCGACGGCGGCGTCTTCCCAGAACGCGCGGATTTCATACACCACCGGGATCCCCAGCTTGCGGCCGACGCGAATCGCCGGCACCGCATCGAGCACTGGCGAATGGGCGTGGATCACATCGGGGCGCAGCGTTTGCGCCAGTTCAAACAAGCGGGACTCAATCGCGCCCATCACCGCAAACGGATCGGCACCCGGCAGTTTCGCCAGCAATCCGGTCGGTTTCGGCGTGCGGTAAAAATGCAGGCCGTCGGCGTCTTCTTCTGCGACGCTGCAATTGATCTGCTTGGGGCCAGACAAATGATAGGTGTCCCAGCCGAGCTTGCGTTGCTCGCGCAAAATCGCTGCGCTGCGGAAGGTATAACCGGAATGCAGCGGCAGGGTGTGGTCGAAGACGTGAAGGATTTTCATGCTGCCGCCCGATCGCTGGCGTCCAGGCCCAGCACCTGCGCGAGGAAGGCGTCGAACATCAACACCGTCCACAGAATCACCGAGTAATCGCGACGCCCGCCCTGGTGCGCCTCGACCACTTCGCGCAGAAAGCCCTGGTTGAACAGCCCGGTCGAGGCCAGCCGTTCGCCCAGCACCACGCTGCGGATGGTCGCCGCCAGCGGGCCACGGAACCATGCCGCCAGCGGCACCGAGAAGCCCATTTTCTTGCGGTACAGCACATCGTGCGGCAAGTAGGGTTCCATCGATTTTTTCAGCAGGTATTTGCCCTCGGTGCCACGCAGCTTGAGATCGGTCGGCAGCCCCGACACCCAGCCCATCAGCTCGTGATCGAGCAGCGGCTCGCGCACTTCCAGCGCGTGCGCCATGCTGGCGCGGTCCACCTTGGTCAGGATGTCGCCGACCAGATACGTCTTCATGTCGAGGTATTGCACCAGCGACAGCGGGTCGTCGGTGGGAGACGCGGCGGCATGGCGGCGCAGCACTTCGACCGCCTGATAGCCCTGCAGCTCGCGCCTGAACGAGGGCGCAAACAGCAGTTTGCGCTGCGCGTCGGACAGCAGCGAGACGCCATGGAAATAGCCCTCGACGGTATCGCGCGCCAGCGCCTCGAACGTGGTTTTCGCGCGGAACACCTTGGGCGCCCAGTCGGCCTTCGGATACAGCTTGCCGAGCACGCCGAACAGCGGACGCCGCAAGGCCAGCGGCATCACCGCGCGCATCCGCTCTTCGTAGCGGAACCAGCGATAACGCCGGTAGCCGGCAAAATGCTCGTCGCCGCCGTCGCCCGACAGCGCCACTTTCACGTGCTTCCTGGCCAGTTCGCAGACCCGGTAGGTCGGCAATGCGGACGAGTCTGCATAGGGTTCGTCGTACACGTTCGCCAGTTTGTCGACCAGGCCGAAGTCGTCGGCGGCGACGGTCTCGACGTGATGCTGCGTGTGATAACGATCTGCCACCTGCTGGGCGAACTCGATTTCATTGAATGCCGGATCGTCGAAACCGATCGAGCAGGTATTCACCGGCGTTTCGGATTGGGTCGCCATCATCGCGACCACCGCGCTGGAATCGACGCCGCCCGAGAGGAAGGCGCCCAGCGGCACATCGGCAATCATGCGCAGGCGGATCGAGTCCTTGAGCCGTTCGACCAGCTCGTCCATCGCGCTGGCTTCATCCTTCACTGCAACCGGGGTGAACGGCATGTCCCAATACTGCTTCGGAGCGGCCGCTGCCTGGCCGCGCTTGAGGGTGAGGGTAAAACCGGGCGGCAGCTTGTGGCAGCCCTTGAAAATCGTGCGCGGCTCGGGCACGTAGCCGTAGGCGAAATATTCTTCAACGGCGCACGGATCGATCGCACGCGTAAGGCCGGGGTGCGCCATCAGCGCCTTCAGTTCAGAGCCGAAAATGAATTCACCATTGTCGAGAAACGCGTAATACAGCGGCTTGACGCCGAAGCGGTCGCGCACCACGAACAGCGTGCCCAGATTGCGGTCCCACAAGGCAAACGCGAACATGCCGCGAAAGCGCGCCACGCAGGCTTCGCCCCAGGCCTCCCAGGCATGGACGATGACTTCGGTATCGGAATGGGTGCGGAATACATGGCCCAGCGCTTCGAGTTCGGGCACCAGTTCCTGAAAGTTGTAGATCTCGCCGTTGAACACCACCACCACCGAGCCATCTTCATTGAACAGCGGCTGCTGGCCGGAGGAGAGGTCGATGATCGACAGCCGCCGGTGTCCCAGCCCCACGCCAGGCTCCAGATGCAATCCGCCTTCGTCGGGGCCGCGATGGAACTGCGTTTCGTTCATCGTGTGCAGCAGCTCGCGGGAAATCTCGCTCGCGCCACGGGTATCGAAAATGCCGGTAATGCCACACATACGGGTTATCGCGTCTCGGTTCGTGTCAATTTATCGCGTCGTTCGACGGCATTTCAGCGTCGGCCTTGCAGCGTCCGGTCGTACACCGCCGCGTACGCCTCGGCCATCGCCGGAATACTGTAGCGCTGCTCGGCAAGCTGCCGCGCGGTGCGACCGTGTTCGGCAATCCGCGCCGGCGCGTCCAGATACCCCAGCAAGGCTTGTGCCATGCCAGCCACATCGCCGGGCTGAACCAGCATGCCATTGACCCCGGACTGCACCAGCTCGACATTGCCGCCCACCGCCGTGGCGATCACCGGCAGCCCGCTCGCCAGCGCTTCAAGAATGGTATTGGAAATGCCTTCGTTCTTCGACGGCAGCACGAACACATCGAAGGCCTGCATGATATCTGCAATATCGTGGCGCTCGCCGGGCAGCCAGGCCAGATGCGCCAGCCCCGCCTGCTGCAGCAAGCCCAGACAGGTGGCGCGCGCCGGCCCTTCGCCGACAATGACCAGACGCGCCCGTTCATCGCGTTCAGGCTGCTGACGCACCATCTGGATGAAGGCACGCGTCAGGGTCGGGTAATCCTTGACCTCGACCATGCGCCCCACCGAACCAAACACGATGCTGTCGGGATGCGCGAATTCGGGGCGCGCACCCACGCGCGGATGAAATTTCACATTGTCGACACCGTTGTAGATCTGCTGCAGCTTGTGCGGCGGCACGTGGATGGTTTCGCGCAGCCAGTTTTCGAGATCCTGGCTCACCGCGATGTAGTTCGAGACGAATGGCCGGATGGCGCGCCGGATCAGGTTGTATTTGCGGTTCTTCCCGTACAGATCGAACACATCGCGCCCATGTTCACCGTGCACGGTGGCGCGGATGCCGGCAGCGGCCGCCACCAGCTGCGCCTCCAGTGCGGCCAGATTGCGCGTGTGCACCAGATCGGGCTGCAATTGGCGCAACAGCCTGCGCAAGCGCAGCATCCAACCTAGGCCACGACCCGGCGGGCGGTTCAAGGCATAGAACGCTACCGGCTGGGCAGTGATGCGGCGCCGGAAATCGCTGAAATCCGTCAGCGCCACCACGCTATGGCGGTAGCGCTGCGGCGACAGGGTGTTGAACAGGTTGACCATGCCGTTTTCCATGCCGCCTGTGTCGAAGCGGTGGACGATATGCACGATGTGGGGAATCACCGCCCATCGACCCGGTCGAGCGCGCGCCCGATCGGCGCATCCATGTCGGCCGCAAACCGCGCCAGCGTGGCAACGGCCGCATCCATTGCCATCTCGTCATACGGCATGGCAATCAATACCGACAAGCCATCGTCGCGCTTCAACCGCACCCGGTCGGCTGCCAGGATCAACTTGGCGATCTGGTCGTTGACGACGGGCTGCTGGTTGATCAGGTTCCACTGCCACACCAGCAGTCGCTGGCCGTTGCTGCCGCGCAGCCTGGCCTGGCGCACCTGGCGCGATTGCCCCGCAATGATGACCGTGGCCCGGGTTTCGCCGATGTTCGACCACAGCGGATCCTTCTGCCGGATCATGAAGTTCTGTGAATTGATCAGTTCGGCATCCTGCCGCTGCGCCACGTAATAATTCAACTCCAGCAACACCGTGTTGCCGGCCTGGGTGAATGACTGCCGCAACTGGCGGTCGGCTCCGACCCAATGCGGCACCCAGCTGGTGACGCTGGTGGCTGGCTGCCAGCCGCCGCTCGGCTCAACCTGCAAGGCCGCCATTTCAGGCATCGGACGCTCACTGAGCCAGTACGCATACGCGGGCCACAAACCAGCGATCAGCAACACCGCCCCTCCGGCCAGCCAGAGCGGGCGCCCTCCTGCCGTGCGGGTAGCGGCAAGCGGCCCGGTACCGGATTGGACCGGTTGCAGTTCCTCATCTTGACGCCAGAAACTGCCAATCCAGAACAGCAGCAGCATGACGATGCCGAAAAACACCCAGCCATAAATATAGTGATCCACGCCCAGTGCGAGCTTCATGTCGGACAGGTGGGCGATCATCACGATCATGTAGGCGCGCCCGCTGTTGGCGAACACCGGCACGACCATCGCGGCAATGGTAAACAGCACGCGGCGCTGCCACGAACGGTACGTCAGATAGGCATACAACACACCCAGCGTGATCGACGCAATCAGATAACGCAGCCCCGAGCAGCCCTCTACCACTGACCAGTCGCCACTCGGGATGCTGAAGAAGGTGCCTTCGCGATACACCGGAATCCCGGTGAATTGCAGCATCGCCACGGTGAAATCGGCCGTCACGCCCATCAAGGGCTGAATCAGGAACTCGCCCACCGGCACCGCGAAAAACAGGAACATCAGCGGAAACAGCAGCGCCCGGAACACCTGCCAGCCCAGCAGCGTCCACACTGCTGCAATTAGCATAGTGATGAACGCAAACTGCGCCGCTACATTCACGCTGCCGGCATCCGCCAGCAGCCAGCCCACCCCGGCCAGTGCCAGCACGATCAAGCCACGCAGGTCGGGCTGCGGCTGCAGGCGTGCCAACTCATCCCGCAACCGCCACACCAGCCAGGCGCTGATCGGGAAGATCAGGTAACCGTGTGCGAAGGTTTCCGAGCGCTCCCACACTTCGGCCATCGAATAAAAAGTCGGCCAGAACACGGCGACCAACAGCAGAAGCACACCGACCGTCAGCCCGGCAGGCACCATCCAGCCTCGCGGGGCGGCAGGCAGGGAATCAGGCAGGCGAGGCATGCGGGTACGTCTCCAGAACAGGGGGCAGAACCGCAAGCGGTTCAAACAGGGGATCGATGCGGCGCAAATTGGCTGCCCAGTCGTAATGCGCCAGGATGCAATCGCGGGCAAGCGCAGCGGAAGGCAGCGTCTGCAATTGCGTCACCACGGCCCGGGCGAATTCGGTCTCGCCATGCACCAGAATGAAATCGCGCCCTGCCTCGGCGCGGATACCTTCGGCGGCCTGGGCGCTGACGACGACGGGACGCGCCATTGCCATCGCTTCGAGCACCTTGTTCTGCACGCCGCGGGCGATGCGCAAAGGCGCCACCGCGCATGCCGCATGCGCCAGCCAGGGGCGCACATCCGGCACGCTGCCGGTAACGATGACACCCGGTTGTCGCGCCAGTGCAAGGACCGCCGCGCTGGGACGGCTGCCGACGATGGTGAATTGCGCGGCCGGAACCGCATCCCGAATTGCCGGGAAAATCCGCTCGGCAAACCAGCTCACGGCGTCGACATTGGGCCAGTAATCCATCGCGCCGGTGAAAACAACACTCTGTACATCAGACGAATAGTGATTCGGGTAGTCGCGCGCGGGCGAAAAGTAATCGGCATCGACGCCGTTCTCAAAGGCACTGATTTTATGGCGCGCCTGCGGCACGCGCTGCTGCAGCAAGGCCGCCTCGTCATGCGAGACCAGCAGGGTGGCATCGAAATCCTGCGCCACCTGCGCTTCCCACCGCGCCAGCTTGCGGCCTTCGCGCGCATACACCCAGGACATCGGCCAGCGCTGGGTGGATGCATATTGCGTCCATTTGTCGGAGTCGACGTCGACCATGTCGATCACCCGCCGCGCAAGCGCAGACGGCATGAACATCGCCATTGCCGACGAATACGCCAGGCCGCGCGTCACCGCTCCGCTCGCCGCCAGCCCTGCCGCCCACTGCGTCAGTTCACGGCTGCGGTAATACGGCAGCGTCAGCGCTTCGCCGGTCAGCAAGCCGGTCAGACTTGCCAGCTTGGCGCGGCGCGGGCTCAGCGACAGCAGTTTGATCGACGCGCAATAAGGCTTGAGCGCATCCTGAAATTGCCAGTCGTCCGGATCGTCCACGAAAGCGCCAAGGTGGATGGCATAGCGCGTGCTCAAATGCCGCAACAAATGAAACGAGCGGATCTTGTCGCCCTTGTTGGGCGGGAATGGAATGCGATGCGCAAGGAACAGCAAACCCTCCATGCTAGCGGCCTACTTGCACAATAAGCGAACATGAAACGGCGGCTTTTGCCGCATGGCGGCGTTGCTCGTCGTTGCCATAGTGCGGGCTATGTCGCCTCCTCGCGCCTCTTGTGCCCAGGCCGACAGGCCGTCGGGTATGCCCTGCAACAAAATCCATCCGTTTCATTCGTCCCCCCATCGCGCAAGCAGACCGCTAGCCCAGATTCTTGACGATATGGGGCCCGATCACATTGGCGACAGCCAGCGGCATTTTCTTCCAGGCCTGGATGAACAGGCGGTATTTCGGGTTGAGCGGATTGATCTCGGGCACCTCGGTGTCACGCACTAGAAAATATTCGTAATGCAGCGGCGCAGGCTCAAAGCCCCAGTTCTTCTTGAAGTCGAATGAACCGGTTCCGCGCTTGCTGCGGCCAAAGTCGAACACCTTCAGGCCGCGCTCGCAGGCACGCCGCATCAGTTCCCAGTACATGAAATCGTTGCCCGCCACGGCGCGCGCGGCATCGACGCCGCCGCCGTAGTAAGGCAACACTTCGTCGCGGAAATAGAACGACATCACGCTGGCGATCACCTGCTCGCCGAGCACGATGGTCAGCACTTCGCAGTTGTCGCCGAACTCATCTTTCAGCAACTGGAAAAACTTGCGCGAAAAAACCGGCGTGCCCAAGCGATGCACGCTGGCCGAATAGGCCTGGAAAAACCGCGTGGTATCGGCATCGATCTCGCCGGTGAGGCCGGCCTTGATGCCTTTTCTGACCATTGCACGCTGCTTGCGCGGTATCGCGTTCATGTTGGCTTCGGTTTCGGGTTCGATCGCCTTCTTGAACGTGACATACATATCCTTGGCCGGCCAGTCGGCATGCTGCACGACCGGGTTGCGGTACTCGAGCGCGCCCACCTTGAGCGTGCGGGCCAGCGCCTGCGCGGCCTGATCGAGGCCCTCGCGGGCGGCCGCATCAACGGCAACGATGCCGCCATAGACACAGAACGGCAATGAACCGAGGCTGTGACCAAACAGCCGGCTTTTGATTTCAACCAACGGCAGCACACCGACGATTGCGCCGTCGCGTTCAGCCAGCAAATAATGGCTGCGATGGCTGAATGCCTGTTCGATCACCCGCTTCCAGCCGATGCGATGAAAAAATGTGGCGTCCGGATGCGTCAGGACAAAGGCATCCCAGCGCGAGGCATCATTCGCCGATGCCCTGCGAATGGTCACCGCGGCCGCACGGGGCGTCGGCACGGCCGCGTGCCCTTGAAGAAGTTCAGTTGGCATGTTCAAAGCGTGGGGAGGAATACGCGATCCACGCGATCCCATTCAAAATCATTCAGCAATTGGCGCATTCTGCCCGGCATACGTTGCAAATTGACGTAATGACGAAAGCGCGTTTTAGCCGACAGGCCAAGCTGACGCGGCTGTCCGGCGTCCATTTCCCAAGGGTGGAAATAGAACATGCACGGCGCCTGATCCTGCGTGTTCACGCGTTGCAGCATCCAGCGCGACATCGAATACGGCAACAACCGGAACCAGCCGCCACCCGCCGCAGGCAGGTTGCGCCCCATCAGTTCCAGCGTGGTGGGCGGCAATTCCAGGATGCCGCCAGCGCCATTGGGGCGATTCGGAAAGCGCGGCGCGTCCGGCATGCCATAGTGATCGTGCTTGACCGGATAAATGCTCGAGCTGTACACATAGCCGGCATTTTCCAGTTCCTCGACCGCCCACCAGTTGTTCTGGTTGATGGAAAAGCTCGGCGCGCGATAGCCGCGAACAGCGACCCCGCCGAGATCCTCGAGAATGCGTTTGGCATGGGTAATGTCATGCCGAAATAGCTCGGGCGTCAGATCCGACACGCGCTGGTGGCCGTAGCCATGGCTGGCGAGCTCGTGACCGCCGTCGACAATCCGGCGCACCACTTGCGGATAACGCTCGGCAATCCAGCCGAGTGTGAAGAATGTTGCCCTGGAATCCGCCTCGTCGAGCAGGCCCAGGATCACGTCGACGTTGCGCTCCACCCGGCACGGCATGCTGTCCCAATCCTCGCGCCGGATGGTCGAGGCAAAGGCTGACACCTGAAAATAGTCTTCGACGTCGATCGACATCGCATTTTTCATGCGGGTCATTTACCCCCCCTGACGCCGGCTGGCTGCGGCAGCCAACCTTTCAGCGTGTGCGCGATGCGCATCGCTGCACGGCCATCCCAGTATTCCGGGATGCAACCGGCGCGGCCACCACTCGTCATCACGGTTTCAAATGCAGCCCGGATCGCAGCGGGATCGGCACCGACCAGGGTATTGGTGCCTTCCGTCAGGGTGATCGGACGTTCGGTGTTGTCGCGCAGCGTCAGACAGGGAACGCCGAGCGCAGTGGTTTCTTCCTGGATTCCGCCCGAATCGGTCAGCACCAGTTTGGCATCGCGCATCAGCCCTAGCATGTCGAGATAGCCCAGCGGCGGCAGGATGCGCAGCGCCTCCAGCCTGGTGGACAGGCCGAATTTTTCGATATTGCCGCGGGTGCGCGGATGCAGCGGCAGCACCACCGGCAACACGCGGTTGATTTCACCGATCACATCGAGCAGTGCGCCGAGCGTGGCCGGATCGTCGACATTCGATGGCCGGTGCAGGGTCAGCACCGCATAAGCGGGCAACGACCCACCCAGGGTCTGGCTGCTCGGCACCGCGCGGTCGAGATTGCGATACAGGGTGTCGATCATCACGTTGCCGACAAATTCAACCCGCGAGGCATCAATGCCTTCGCGCTGCAAATTGGCAAGCGCGCTTTTTTCGGTGGTAAACAGCAAATCAGACAGCTGATCGGTGAGGACCCGATTGATTTCCTCCGGCATGCTGCGGTCGTAGCTGCGCAACCCCGCCTCAACGTGGATGACGCGCACGCCGCGTTTGGCCGCCACCAGTGCGCAGGCGATGGTGGAATTGACATCCCCCACCACCAGCACGGCTTGCGGCCGCACGCTTTCGAGCACAGGTTCGAAGCGCTTCATCACCTCGGCTGTCTGCACCGCGTGGCTGCCGGAGCCGACTTCAAGATGATGGTCCGGGCGCGGAATGCCGAGATCGGCAAAAAAGCCATCACTCATCGCCGCATCGTAATGCTGGCCGGTGTGCAGCAACTGCGCAGCGATGCCGGTCTCGGCCAGTGCGGCCATGACCGGTGCGATTTTCATGAAATTGGGGCGCGCACCTGCAACACACAAAACTTGAGTCATGGTCATTCCGTGCGGGCTAGTGAGTGATTTCGGGGTTATCGGGCAGCGTACCGGCTTCGGCCGCTGCATTGCGCTCGCTCACGGTAAACAGAATCTTGCGCACGATGGGCAGGATGCGGTTCACCGAACGCTCCATTTGCTCGACGCGCTGCACCAGTCGTGCAGTATCTTCACTGGAAACGCTTCCCTCCGGCGCAGGCTGGCCGTTGAGGCCGCCCCCCCCCCTGAAATCCTGATGCGCGATTTCATTTTTGAGGTCGGCGATCACTTCGTTGACTTCATCGATACCAAAATGACTCTTCTCTTCCAGAAAACCAAACAGCAACAGACGGTCACAGGTTGTGTTGAGACGCCGCGGGATGCCGCCGGTAAAGCGATGCAGTTCGGCAAACGCCTCGTCGTCAAACCCAGGCGTCCCCTGCCAGCCTACGGTACGCAAACGGTGCTCGATATACCCACGGGTCTCGTCCGCACCGAGCGGGCCCAGATGGTAGGAGGCCACCACCCGCTGGCGTAATTGCTGCATGTTGGGGCTCTGCAGGATGCCGCGAAACTCCGGCTGCCCGAGCAGGAAAGTCTGGATCAGCGAACGTTCGTCGTTCTGGAAATTGGACAGCATGCGCAGTTCTTCCACTGCGCGCGGTGTCAGGTTTTGTGCCTCGTCCACCACCAGCAGCACCCGCTTGCCCTGGCGCGTCGCGGCGATGAAAAAGTCCTCGATGTTTTTCAGCAGTGCAGACTTGGTCAGGCCTTCGTGCTCCAGCCCGAACGAAGCGGCCACGCTACGCAGCGTGTCCTCGGCATCAAGCTGGGTGGAGACCAGTTGCGCCGCCACCAGATTGTGCGATTCGAGCTGGCGAAACAGATTGCGCACCAGTGTGGTTTTGCCTGCGCCGACTTCGCCGGTGATGACAATAAACCCCTCGCCCAGCGACAAGCCATAGTCGAGATAAGCCATCGCCCGCTTGTGCCCCTTGGACCCAAAAAAGAAGCGTGGGTCGGGGTTGAGCTGAAACGGTTTGGCGCTGAAACGGTAATAGTCTTCGTACATGAACGATCCGTGGTTGGTTGGTGGCCAGGTTGGCTTGCCCTGTAAAACCTCGCAAAGGCCATGCCAACCCGCCAAACCGGTCAGAAACGCTTGTTGACCGAGGCAGTGAGACTGTTTTCGTCGTAGTCGGAATTCGCGTCGTTCGAATCCCGTTGGGTATGGCGTAAAGTCAACGCGCCGTTGAGCTTCTCGGCAAAACGATGACTCAGACCCAGATTCAGGCTGAGCAGGTCATCCTCCCGCGCCGCGCCGCCTGTCAGTAGCGCATCAACATTGGTACGCGTGAGCGACAGGCTGCTGTAGGCGTTGGTTCGGGGCGACACGCGATAGTTTACGGAACCCGTCAGAGCCTGAACACGATCCTGCGCGCCACCCAATTCCTGATAAATGCGTTTGGTGTCGCGCGCCGACAAGCCGAACCCCAGGCGCCTGATATCCCATGACACACCGGCAGTAAAGCTCTTGATAACGTAAACGCCACCGGCAAGCCCAAAGCCGGGCAGATTGGCCGCCACCAGATCGGAAATCGAGAGGCCGAGGCTTATGTAATCAGTCGCCAGCTGGCCTGCCGATATCGGCCCCACCCAAGCGGTTGAACAGGCTTCCTGCGGCTGAGTGCCGTCAGGGGGTTCCCGCAGCGTCCCATCACAGACCCAGAAAACACGGCTGCTTGCTTCCAGCAACTGCTGCGAAATATCGCTGACATTTTCCGAATAACTGGCCGTCCATCGTGATATCCGGGTGCGATGGTTCGCGGACAAGCTGTAGGTATTGCCGAAATAACGCTCGCCAAACGAGGCATCAACACTGGTGCGGCGGGTAGGTGACCAGCCCCCCCCCACGCTCCACGACGAGCCATCGGTTCCGCTGGTGCTGAGGTAGTCGTTCCAGTCCTGACCTACGGTGCCGAACACCCGGAATTTGCGGGTAAGTGCATAGCCGGCGCTCGCGCTGACACTTTCGAAGGTGGTATCGGCGGTGTCGCTGTTGTTGGCCTTGCGCAGGGAGTAATTGAGCCCCCAGCTTAAATTATTGAAGCCGGTGCCGTTGGTCAGCCCGGCTGAAAATGCATTTACATTCGAATTGGAGGCGACGTCATTCTCGAATATCGCACCGCTGGAAGTGTAGCGCGCCTGTGCATTGGCAAACGTACCGAGACGTTTCCGGATGTAGGGGCTGATCGAATAGGTGCCGACGGTGGCGCGGTTGCTGTCGTTGGTGTTGGCGTCGGCCGGCGAACCGGTCAGCGAAATCAGCTCCTGCGAAACACTTGCGGTACCGTCAACAAACAAGAAGTTTTCGATCAGTTCGGCTTTGCCGAGCGCACCCAGGTTGTGATTGAGGTCCGTGCTTTGGTCTTCTCCGTAACGCGCCACGCCGGTAAGGCCATAATTCAAACTGGCCTGAATGCGACGCGATCCTTCGGAGCGAAGGCTGAAGCCGGGCCTCACGGTGAAGATCAACGCGTCTTCCGGGTTGGCGTTACTCTGGTTGGCGTTGTCGGTGTACGTTGCCGTGCCGCCCAAAGAAGGCTCAAACTGCCAATCCAGAGCAGCTGCCGGGCTGGCGAACAGTGCGATGCAGGCTGACAACGCGGCCGCCAACGGCTGTTGCCGGTGCAACGCCGGTTTCACGCAGCGTGGGCGAATTTTATTTTCCGTAACTGCCATAGTGACCATAGTAATAATCCGCACCGGGGGTTGGCGTGGTTTTATTCAGCAGCATACCCACCACTTCACACGACTGGATATGGCTGAGCGCTTCGCGCACCGCTTCCTGAGAGGTTTTTTCGGCCTCTACCACCATGACGATCTGCCCCATGTGGGTCGCCAGCACGCTGGATTCGCTGGTCGCCAGCAGCGGCGGGGAGTCGAACAAAATGATCCGATCGGGATAACGATTGCCGATATCCTCGATCAAACGGGTCATCGCGGCGCTCGCCAACAATTCGGTTGCGCGCTTGTAGGTGCGACCCGCAGGCAAAACGGTCAGCTTGGCGATGTCCGTCTTGATCATCACGTCGGACAGCTTGAGGTTTTTGTCCTGCAGCACATCCAGCAGGCCTTTGTCGGCATGGATGCCCAGATATTCCGGCACACGCGGCTTGGCGACGTCAGCATCAATCAGCAGCACGGTACGATCCATTTCCATCGCCATCGAGATGGCCAGGTTGATGGCGCAGAAGCTCTTGCCTTCACCCGGCAGCGAGCTGGTCACCATGATGAGGTTGCCATTCCTGACCCGCGCCGCGCCCTGTCCAAAAGCATTCGCAATCAACGGACGCTTGATGATGCGGAACTCCTCGGCAATCTTGCTTTTCTCCGCATCCGGCGACACGACACCCATGCGATGCAGGCGAGCCAGATTGATCGATTGAACCTGGCTGTTGCCTTCCATCACCGAGGCATCCGGATCACTGAAAATCGGCTCTACGGTTGTCGCGATGAAGGGTGAAGCGTGCGAGCTGCTCTGCTTGTCAAGCGCACTCTCAATCAGGCTGGCGTCACGCGCCACCTCGACCGGGTTGTTAGGGACCACCGGCCTGGGTGCGCCCACCCCGATTTTTCCTGCAGCTTTTTCAATAATGCTCATGGTTTCTCCTAGCCAGCACGCGACATGACCAGTTGCAGGATCATCACCCCACCGTACGCGGCGATCAAACTACCCAGGGCGGCGAGGTAAGTCAGCAACCCTTTGCGTTTGCGGCGACGGGTTTCATCCGTTTCCACCCGTGACACTGCACCCAGCAAGGGCAAGCCGGTCAGCTCGCGCAGCACGCGGCGATCTGTCACGGTGCGACGCAACTGACTGAGCAGAAACGCCACCACCACACCGGCACCCAGCCCACCCAAGGTAACCAGGGACAGCAGCATGGGACGGTTCGGCCAGGCAGGCTGACTCGGCACAAAGGGCGGGTCAATCACGCGAAAATCGACTGTATCGGTCTTGCTTTCAACCTCACCCGACATGGTGACCGACTCACGGCGCTTCAACAGCGCGTCGTAATTCTGGCGATACACGTCGTAATCGCGCATCAGCTGGGTGTACTCCTGCTCAACCTGCGGAACCATGTTGGATGCGCCGCGCAACTCACCATAGCGACGCTGATACTCACCCACGCGCGCCTGCAGGGAGGCAACCGTTGCATCGGCTTCAGCAATGGCAATAGTGAGTTGCTGATAGACCGGGTTCTGGATTTTGGAACCCACCGGATCCGCTTTACGTGCAGCCAGGTCGGCCTTCTTCTGCGCCTCCAGTCTTTCGACCAGACGCTTGTTTGCCTGGATATCCGGATGCAGATCGGTGTACTGCAAGCGCAATTGATCCATTTGCTTCTGCAACGCCTGAATGCGGCTGTCGATCTCGCCATCCGTCGTGGCCGCCGCTGCAGCAGCCAGCTCCGGCTCCTCGTCTGCCAGTTGCTGCTTGAGCTGGTTGCGACGATTGACCGCTTCCTGCTGATCCAGCTGCGCCTGTCGCAACTGGGCAGACACTTCGGCCAGCTTGGCGTAGTAGTCACCGCCCTGTCCCGGCATCATGCCAATATGTTTTTGCTTGAATTCCTTGAGCGCATTTTCGGCATCGGTCAGCTTCTGCTGGTATTGCTGCAACTGCTCCTCGATAAAACGCTGCGAACTGGAAATATCCTGACGGGTTTTCCCCAGGCTGGTTTCGACAAAAATGGTCAGCAATGACTGCACAACCTTTTTGGCCAGATCAGCATTTGCGTCCTGATAACTGATGGTGTAGAGATTTTCCTGCCCGGCATTGCCAATGGCTATTTTTCCTGCCAGACCATTGAGCATGCCTTCGGTTTGCTCGGGCGTTTTCGCCTTTACATCCAGGTCGGTCATGCGGGCGACTTTTTCCAGCGTGGGCCGACTCACCAGCTGACGCGTCATCAGTTTGATCTGCTGCTCCACGTTGGGCTCGGCTGTCAGGCCCTGCAACAGCGGTTTGAGCAAGGTCTGCGTGTCCACATACACCCGCGCCGACGCCTCGTAGCGATCAGGAATCGTCATGACCCAGGTCCAGCCAACAATGCACGTCAGCCAGGCCACTGCCACGCCCCACCATCGCCGCTGCCACGCGGCTTTGGCATACCCTAGAATTTGTTGCAGTACTTGATCCATGCAGAGTCTCTATCCCACCAAAACAAACACACCGTCAGCTGACGGTGTGTTGACGATCAGAACAGGCTTTCGGGAATGACCAGGACATCGCCCGGGCGAATTTCCACGTTGGCGGTGCTATCCCCGTCCCGGATCAAATCCTCGATGCGCACCCCGAGCTGGACACGTTTTCCGTCTTCCATGATTCGCGAAATATAAGCCTTGTTGCCATCAGCGAAATCGGTCAGACCGCCTACCGAAATCATGACATCAACCAGGCTCATGCCCTCGCGATAGCCCAGCGCCTGCGGCGTACCCGCTTCGCCCAATATCCGAATTTGCTGATTGTAAGGACCAATCCCGCCGCCCACGATGACGGTGGCAATGGGTTCCTGGATGTATTTGGAAAGCGCTTTTTCAATATCGCGCGCCAACTGGCTGGGGGTCTTGCCGGAAGCCTGCAGATCCTCGATCAGATTCATGGTCATCTTGCCGTCCGGACGGATCGGAAAACTGCCTGACACCTCGGGGTTACGCCAGACAAACACGTTGACCGAGTCACCCGGTCCAAGTTTGTAGTTCCAGTCTGACCCAGCCACCCGGTCCGGCGCGGGCGGATAAGTTGGTGTGCTGGAGCAGCCCGTTATGGCAACGACTGCGCACACCACGCCGATGCGTGCGATGAGTGTATTAATTGTAAACATGTCCACCCTCCCTCAAATTAAGCTAGCTATCCGCCGCGATTATGCCTGAGCGAATTGAAATTTCGACCTCCTGCTGCAAAGCCATCAGCGCAACTCACAAGCAATCCCCACGCCAGAGTAGCAAAGTGACGTCGCCATCAGCCTTGCATAACACTACACCGCTGACGTCCATTCATTAATGTTGATTACTCGCCAGGGGTGTCAAAAGCCCGACCTTTGCCGGAGTATCATGCAGCCCATGAATCGACCCGCCATCGACACGCTCGACACCCTGCGCCAACATATCCGTGCATTTGCCGAAGCGCGCGCATGGGAAATTTTCCACACGCCCAAAAATCTGGTGATGGCGCTAAGTGTTGAAGCGTCAGAGTTGCTGGAACCGTTCCAGTGGCTGACGGCGGAACAGAGCCAGAACCTGAGCCCGGCACAACACGAAGCTGTGCGCCAGGAAATCGCCGACGTGTTGATCTATCTGACGCGCCTGGCCGATCTGCTCGATATTGACTTGCTGGAAGCGGCCGCCGACAAACTGGTGATCAACGCCAACAAATATCCGGCCGATCTGGCACACGGCAATGCAATCAAATTTTCATGCCCGCCCGGGCATCCGGAACAAGCTGATGAATAAACCGTATTTCACCCACCACGTATTTTTTTGCACCAATCAGCGTGACGACGGCGCGCAATGCTGTGGCGCCTCCGGCGGTCAGCATATGCGTGATTACCTGAAGAAGAAAGCCAAGCATGCCAACATGAACGGCGTTGGCAAGTGTCGCATCAACAGCGCGGGCTGCCTGGACCGCTGCAACGAAGGTCCGGTTGTGGTGATCTACCCCGAAGGGACCTGGTACACCTATGTGGACGAGTCCGATATCGACGAAATATTTGAGGTGCATCTCAAGCAGGGACGCATCGTCGAACGTCTGCAACTGAAATAAATCGCCTTAAGTGAAGCGTTACAAACTCCGCATCCCCGTTGCCGTCGGCAAGCTGGAAACCGTAATTGACGACCCCGAAGGTGAACGTCGCGGCCTGTTGCTGGTGGCGCATCCCCACCCATTGCACGGCGGCACGCTCGACAACAAGGTGGTGACCACCCTTGCCAAAGCGGCGAACGAAGCGGGCTGGGTCAGCGTGCGGCCGAACTTTCGCGGGGTCGGCATGAGCGATGGAGCATACGATGCGGGGGTCGGCGAAACCGAGGATTTGCTCGCGGTCGCCCGCTTTGTCGAAGCCAGCTATCCCAATCTGCCCTGGGCGCTGGCGGGCTTTTCGTTTGGTGCCTTCGTGCAACATCGCCTGCGCCAGCAACTCGACGCACGCCGCCTGATCCTGGTCGCACCTGCCGTCACGATGTATGCATTCGACCCGGTGCCGCCCGATAGCGTGCTGATTTATGGTGACGCCGATGAGCTGATTCCGCCTGTCGCCATGCAGCGCTGGGCCGAACAGCAGCAGATCGCGGTCAAGGTCATCCCTAACGCCGGACATTTTTTTCACGGCAAACTCGGCGAATTGAAACAGGCGTTCGTGGAGTCCTGTCCATGCTGAAAGTGCGCGGCCTGAGCAAAAAGTACGGCGACACCGAAGTGGTGCGCGGCCTCGACCTGAATGTCCGGCGCGGTGAATGCTTCGGTCTGCTGGGTCCCAATGGCGCAGGCAAAACCACCACCTTGCGCCTGTTGCTCGGCCTGACCGAGCCGGACAGTGGCAGCATCGAAATCGCCGGCATCGCAGTCCCGCAACAGGCCCGTGAAGCAAGGATGAAAGTCGGCGTCGTGCCACAAATGGACAATCTGGATCCGGATTTCTCGGTGCGCGAAAACCTGCTCGCCTATGGCCGCTATTTCGGCATGAGCCGCGCCGCGGTTACCGAGCGGGTGCCCATGCTGCTCGATTTTGCCGGCCTGGCAAGCAAGGCTGACGCGCAGATCACGCAGCTGTCAGGCGGCATGAAGCGACGGCTCACGCTCGCCCGCGCGCTGGTGCATGACCCCGACATCCTGTTTCTCGACGAACCCACCACCGGTCTTGATCCGCAGGCGCGCCACCTCATCTGGCAAGGCTTGCGGCGCCTGATTGCGGAAGGCAAGACCATCGTCCTGACCACGCACTTCATGGACGAAGCCGAACGGCTGGCGGACCGCCTCGCCATCCTCGATCACGGCCGGATGGTCGTCGAGGGTGCGCCACGCGCGCTGATCGAAGCGCATATCGAACCCGCCGTGGTCGAAGTGTTTGGCGAAGGCCTCGCCGACTGGACCCGCCAGCACGCAACGGCGCTGTGTTTGCGCTCGGAAACCGTCGGTGAAACCCTGTTCTGCTACACCGACACGCCCGACGGCGTGATTGATGCGCTGAAAGAAGTACCTGCCTTGCGCTACGTCCACCGGCCATCCAACCTCGAAGACGTCTTTCTCAAACTCACCGGGAGAGACCTGCGTGATTAAGCACCTGCGCCTTCCCCAGCTATCGTGGCGCTTCATCCCGGTGTGGCAGCGCAACTACCTGGTGTGGAAAAAGCTCGCCATCCCGTCCATCCTCGGCAACCTGGCAGACCCGATGCTGTACATGCTCGGCCTCGGATTCGGCCTCGGCAGCCTGCTGCCCGATATTGAGGGCATGTCGTATCTGAGCTTTCTCGCCGCCGGTACCGTGGCTTACAGCACGATGAACGCCGCCACCTTCGAGGTGCTGTATTCGAGTTTTTCACGCATGCACGTACAGCGCACCTGGGATGCCATCCTGAATGCGCCGATGACGCTCGATGACGTGATGCTGGGCGAACTGACCTGGGCGACGTCGAAAAGCCTGCTCTCCGGCGTGGCCATTCTCGCGGTGATCTGGGGTCTCGGGTTGTTTGGTGATTTCTGGATGACGCTGTGGATCATCCCGGTGGTCGCGCTGGTCGGCTTCTGCTTTGGCGGCATGGGGTTGGTAATGAATGCGGTGTCGCCGAGCTACGATTTTTTCCTGTATTACTTCACCCTGGTGATCACGCCAATGGTGCTGCTATGCGGCGTGTTCTTCCCGGTGTCGCAGTTGCCGCCAATATTGCAAAGCATTTCCGCCTGGCTGCCGCTCAGCCACGCCATCGATCTGGCACGGCCGCTGGTGATCGGCCGCATGCCCGGCGACATTACGCTGCATGTCGCCGCCCTGCTGCTCTATGGCAGCCTCGGCTACATCATTTCGCTGGCACTGACGCGCAAGCGGCTACTGAAATAAGCCTCAGACCCCCGCCGCCTGCTGGTCGGCGTGGTAACTCGAGCGGACCATCGGCCCGCACGCCGCGTGCTTGAATCCCATCGCCAGCGCTTCCTGCTCGAACTGGGCAAAGCGCTCAGGCGTCACAAAGCGCAGCACCGGCAAGTGGTGTTGCGACGGTTGCAGGTATTGCCCGAGCGTCAGCATGTCGACGTCATGCGCGCGCAAGTCGCGCATGACCTGCAGGATCTCGTCGTCTTCCTCGCCCAGCCCCAGCATCAGGCCGGACTTGGTCGGCACGTCGGGATGGCGCACCTTGAAATCTTTCAACAATTGGAGCGAATGCGCATAGTCGGCGCCCGGTCGCGCGGCCTTGTATAAACGCGGCACGGTTTCCAGGTTGTGGTTCATCACATCCGGCGGTGCAGCGTCGAAAATATCAAGCGCACGGTCGTGGCGGCCGCGAAAATCCGGGGTCAGGATTTCGATCCGGGTCGCGGGCGACAACTCGCGCACGGCGCGGATGCAGTCGATGAAATGCTGCGCGCCGCCGTCGCGCAAGTCGTCGCGGTCGACACTGGTGATGACGACGTATTTCAGCGCCATCGTCGCGATGGTTTCTCCCAGGTGGCGCGGCTCGTCGACGTCGGGCGGCAGCGGGGTGCCGTGGCCGACATCGCAAAACGGGCAACGTCGCGTGCACAGGTCGCCCAGAATCATGAACGTCGCGGTGCCATGTCCGAAGCATTCGCCGAGGTTGGGGCATGAGGCTTCTTCGCACACCGTGTGCAGCCTGGCCTCGCGCAGAATGCCTTTCAGCCGCGCCACGTTCGGCAGGCTGGGCGCCTTGGCGCGGATCCACGGCGGCAGGCGCATGCGCTCCTGCGGCACGATCTTGATCGGGATGCGCGCGGTTTTTGCCGCACCCTTGTGCTGAATAGGGTCTGCCATAATCTGCTCGGAACTACGTTGTAAATTTCAACTATCAGGATTTTAGCCTATGCGATTCCCCATCCCGACCCTGCTTGCCGTGTGGAGTGCTGCCGCCTTCGCTGGAACCGGTTCCAGCGTCGATGCGGAAACCGGACTCACCACCTGGCAGACTGAATCACAGGGCATCCAGGTGCGGCTGACCCAGATCAGCCCGGACCAGGCTCGCAGTTTTTATCAGGCCCGCGGGTTCTCGCCTGCGGCGGCGGAGCGCTACGCCAGCGAATGCGTCTTCATGACGGTCGTCCGCAACATCGGCGACACGCCGATCCAGCACCGGCTGGCCGACTGGCGCTATGAATCGGCCGGCGTGCCGCCACGCGCCATCCGCAGCAAGACCGAGTGGGAACGCATCTGGAAGCAACTGGGTGCCGCTGAATCGGCGCGCATCGCCTTCACCTGGGCACAATTCCCTGACACCCAGACCTTCGCTTCGGGCGACTGGAATCAGGGCATGACCAGCTACAGCGTGCCGCGCGGCGGCCAGTTCGACCTGCGCGTTGTCTGGCGCGCGGGCGGCACCATCCATTCAGAAAAACTCGAACAGGTGAAATGCGCCCATGAAAATTCGTAAACGCGTATCGAAGGCCGTACTGGCCGCTTGCTGTGTGTTCGGCCTGGCAGTCGCGGCGCAGGCCGCCGACCTGTCGCCCCTGTCCCACAGCCTGACGACGCAGACGCCCAGGCCCGCACCGGCGCTTAAACTGAAATCCCTCGACGGCCAGTTGCTCGACCTCACGCAGTTCAAGGGCAAGGTCGTGCTGATCAATTTCTGGGCCACCTGGTGTCCGCCGTGCCGCCGCGAAATGCCGTCGATGGAGCGCCTGTCACAGGCACTCAAGGGCGAAGCCTTCAGCGTGCTGGCGGTCGACGTGGGTGAGGATGCCGACACCATCGAGGCTTTCACCAGCCAGCTCGACACCACACTGGGCTTTCCCATCCTGCTCGACACCCGCAGCCACACGATGCAGGCGTGGAAAGTGGCGGGGCTGCCGACCACCTTTCTGGTCGACAGGCAGGGGCGCATCGTCGCCAGCGCCATCGGTGGGCGCGAGTTCGACCACCCGGAAATCATCCGGGCGATCCGCGAACTGCTTAATAAATAATCAGGCCTTGACCCAGACCTGCCCGGCCTCTATTTTCACCGGATAGGTTCTGATCGGTTCGTCGGCCGGATCGCAGGTGGGCTGGCCGGTGGTGAGATCAAAGTAGCTGCCATGCAGCGAGCACTTGATCTTGCCGTCCTTGATGCACCCCAGATACAGCGAGTAATCCTCGTGGCTGCACATTTCGTCGACGACGTAATGCGTGCCGTTCGAGTTGCACAGCAGCAGCTTCTTGCCCTCGACGACGACGCGCTTCATCTGCGCCGGCTTGAGTTCGTCTGCAGCGGCAATGGCGACAAATTCAGTCATCACTTCACCCGTGCCACGGCACGGCCTGAATCCAGCACAGCACGGATCTGCGCCGCTGCCTCGGCCACGCTTGCGGCCTTGCCGACGTGGTGCAGGATGATCGAACCCGCCAGCACCAGCGAATCATACGTCGCGCCCTTGTCGCCCTTGAGCGCCAGAATGCCGGCCTCGGCTGCGGCGTGTGAGGTGGCCTTGATGTCGATGGCGGCGACGATCTCGTCCGCGCCTTCTTCCGCTGCAACCGAACCTGGCAGCGGCACTGCGCGCACCGGCTGGTCGATCCCGAGTGCGACCGGATCGATGCTGGCTTCGATTTCCTCGGCCTTGTCGTGGTAGTGGAAATATTTGCCGGTCTGGCGCAGCGATGGAATCACCCCGCCCTCGACGCCGCGCACGATGCAGGCAGTATCAAACCCGGCCACCCGAGCGAGATCGGCATACACCGGCGGATAGGGCTTGTGGACGTAACCGGTCACGAAATGGGTCAGTTTTTTGCCGGCAATCGGCTTCGACAGCACTTCCACCGTGGTGAGCACCTGGCGCTTGATCATCTGCGCACGCAGCGGGGTGAGGTTGTGCATGCCCGGGTTGGATTGCGCCTGGTCGACATACGTCCAGCCCAGCGCCGGGTCGCTCAAGCGCGCAGCCGCTTCAGCCGGCGACAGATTGACAGGCACCCCAGCGGCTTCCAGCACATGGCGTGCGGTTACGCCGTATTTGGGACCGACCTTGTCGAGGCCATGCGATACTACGTTCACGCCCAGCTCTGCCAGCAGCGGGCCGAGAAATGGCGCAGCAGGCAGGCAGCGGGTGTAACCATCGTAGGGATCGCCGATATCGACCACTTCGTCCACCTCGGCCGTAATACGCTGGGTGGTTTCCAGCACGGCATCCAGCACGCCGCGGTTTTCGTCCATCGTCTCGCGCTTCATCCGCAGCGCAATGAAATAGATACCGACCTGCACCGGATCGATCATGTTGTCGATGATGGCCTTGGTACCCAGGTGCGCCTCGGTGCGGCTGATGTCTTTCGACAGGTCGGGGCCGGTGGCGATACGTTGAATGATCGAGCGCATCAACAGCTTGGGATCGGACGGCAGGGTGTCGGTGGTCATAAAAAACTCCAATAGAAGCCGCAAGAATACTAATAACCGACTAAATCAGTCAAGAATAGATCGTATGACGCAGGGCGCGCTCAACCGCCTGAGCCAATGCCGGCAACGATTCGTCCACGCCCAGATCGCGGCATTGCGTCACCCGCATGCCGGCATAACCACAGGGATTGATCGCCGCAAACGGCTGCAAGTCCATGTCCACATTCAAGGCCAGACCGTGATAGGTGCAGCCATGCTTGACCCGCAGCCCCAGCGCGGCAATCTTTGCGCCATCCACGTACACGCCCGGCGCACCAGCCTGCCGTTCGGCACTCACGCCCACCGCAGCCAGCACATCGATCACGGCCTGCTCCAGCCGCGTCACCAGTTCACGAATGCCGTACCCGCGCTGCCGCAGATCGACCAGAACATAGGCGACGATCTGCCCCGGCCCGTGATAGGTGATCTGGCCGCCGCGGTCGATCGGGACAACGGGAATGTCGGTAGCGGCGATCAGGTGTTCTGCCTTGCCCGCCTGCCCCTGGGTGTAAACGGGCGGATGTTGCAGCAGCCAGATTTCATCTGGCGTGTCGGCTGTGCGCTGCGCGGTAAACGTCTGCATCGCCCGCCAGGCCGGCTCGTACTCGACCCGTCCGAGTTGACGTACAACAACCGCTTCCTGAATCCTGAGTTCTGAACCCTGCCCCGCGACCATCACAGCGCCATCTTCACCCACGGATGCGCGGTAATCTCGAGGTAAAGCGCATCAAGCTGGGCTTTGGAGGTGGCGTGCACGACACAGGTCACGCTCAGGAAATTGCCTTTGCTCGATACCCGCACCTCTACGGTTTCGGGCTTGAAATCGGGCGCATGGCGTTGCACCAGCTCAACCATGGTTTGCGTGAAATCGTCACGATGATCACCCATGATCTTGACGGGAAAGTCGGTTGGAAACTCCAGCAGGGTTTCGTCGCTCATGCGCGCATCACCTGTTGCTTGAAGGCCTGATACAAGGCGTCCATCTGGCGCGCCAGCGGCCCGGGCTTGCCGCTGCCGACTGGCACGCCATCGAGTGTCACGATCGGCATAATTTCCTTGGTGGACGAGGTCATCCACAGTTCGTCCACGCCGCGCAACTCCGCTTCACTAACTGCCCGCAGTTCATACGGAATGCCGTGCGCCGCAGCGAGTTCCAGCACCACGTCGTAGGTGATGCCGGTGAGAATCAGATTGGAGGGCGGCGGTGCCAGCAGCACGCCATTTTTCACCGCAAAAACATTGCTCGCCGCGCCTTCGCTTAAAAAACCGTCGCGCAGCATCACCGTCTCGGCACACCCCGCTTCAACCGCCTGCTGCCGCGCCAGCACGTTGGCGAGCAAGGAAATTGCCTTGATATCGCAGCGCCCCCAGCGGATGTCCGGCGCCGTGATGGCGCACACGCCTGCCGCCTTCTGCGCATCTGTCGCGCTCACCAGCGGCTGCGCAAACATGAACACGCTAGGCGTCACGCCTTGGGGAAATGCGTGGTCGCGCGGCGCCACCCCGCGTGTGATCTGCAAGTAAACCGACTGGTCATCGAAATCCTGCAACGCGATCAGCTGCTCTATCAGTTCACGCCACTTGGCTATGCCATGCGGATTGGCCAGGCGGATACCGTCGAGGCTGCCCTGCAGGCGGCGCAAGTGTTCTTCCAGACGGAACGGTTTGCGCGAATACACCGGGACCAGTTCATACACGCCATCGCCGAAAACAAACCCGCGATCCAGCGCCGACACTTTTGCATCGGCCAGCGGCATGAACTGTCCATTCAGATAGACGCTCATCACTCAACCATCAGCCGGATCGAATCCCAGGCCCGTCCAAAAATGCCGGACACACTCACGCCCTGCAGCGCAACCAGCGCAAAATCACCCAGTGGCTTGCCATCAAGCGTCAAGCGCAAAGTGCCCAAGCGCTGCCCCTTGCGCACCGGTGCCAGCACCGGCTGCTGGGTTATGACCTGCGCCTTGATCCGCGCGGCACTGCCATGTGGAATCAACACGTGAAAGTCCTGCGCAAAGCCCAGCGCCACTGAATCGCTGAGGCCCCGGTACAGTTTGACCACTTTGACGGGCTGCTGGGCGCGATACAGCCGCACGCTATCGAAGCTCTCGAATCCATCGTTCAGCAGTTTCAGCGCATCCTGCGTGCGCAGCGCGTCGGTTCGCGCGCCCAGCACCACCGCGATACGTTGCTGGTCGCCACGCTGGGCCGAGGCCACGCCACAATAGCCCGCCTGCGCAGTGCGGCCGACCTTCAGGCCATTGACCGCAGCGTCGCGCCACAGCAGGCGATTGGCGTTGTAATACGTGACGCCCTTGAAGATAAGCTCCTTTTGCGTGAAAAATGCCAGGCGGTTGGGGAAATCCCGTACCAGCGCCCGCCCCAGTATCGCCAGATCACGCGCGCTCGACTCGTGCCCCGGTTCGGTCAGCCCGGTGGCATTCATGAAGCGGGTCTTGTTCATGCCCAGGCGTTTGGCTTCACTGTTCATGCGTTTCACAAACGCCGCCTCGCTGCTGTCGACCGCTGTCACCAGCGTCAACGTGGCGTCGCCAGCCGACTGCAGCAGCATCGCCTGCAGCAGGGTGTCGACGCTGATCTGCTCGCCCGCCTTAAGGAACACGCGCGCGCCGTCTACCTGCTCGGCGGCCTGCGGCACGCTGAGCATTTCACCCAGGCTCAGCTTGTTTTTTTTGATGTCGCCCAACAGCACATAGGCCGTCATCAACTGGGTCAGTGAAGCGGGGGCCAGCGGCAAATCGGCCTGGTGCGCAGCCAGTTCACGCCCGGTAACCTGGTCGATCGACACCCAGGCACGTGCCGTCATGCCACTTGGTGCGGCCCACGCGGTAACGGTAAAAACCAGCCCGAACAAACCCAGGCAAAAGCGTGACGTCACCATGGTGCGCTCAATCCCGTCTGACCAGAATGGCATTCATGGCGAGGCGTTCCTGCACCCGTGCGCGTTCCGCCCGCGCGGCATCATCGCTGGGATACGGACCCAACTGCACCCGGTGCAGCTTGCCGGTAAGGACGACACGCGTCTGCTGGGTGTCGAGCTCGAGTTCACTGGTGAGGCGTGCCAGCAGTTGCTGGGCATTGCCGGAACTTGAAAAAGCTCCCACCTGCAAATAGACACCTTGCTGGATCGCCTCACCCGTCGTGTCGTAGGCAGCGGAGTCGAGGCTGTCCACCCGCACCCGGGTGCTGCCATTACTGATATAGCCCAACTTGTTTGCAGCCGCATAAGACAGGTCGATGATGCGCTTTTTATGGAACGGGCCGCGATCGTTGATGCGCACCACCACGGTTTTACCGGTCGCAAGCGAGGTGACCCGCACATAACTCGGGATTGGCAAGGTCGGATGCGCGGCGGTCATGGCATACATGTCGTAGCGTTCGCCCGATGCGGTTTTTCTGCCATGAAAGCGTTTGCCATACCACGATGCCACGCCTTCTTCGCTATGCGCACGGCGCTCGGTCTGCGGCACATAGCTGCTGCCCAGCACGTCGTAGGGGCGGTTGGCGTAACGGTGCAACGGCTCGGCGCGCGGCACCGCGTCGGGAATGGCGTCGAGATTGGGCGGCAGGGTGGCACCGGGACCATCGTCCAGATAATAGCCGCCCCCTTTTGCGTGCTTGGCGGAGACCGCGGGTTTGTCGCTAACGGTCGGACTGCTGCTACACCCGGCCAGAGCCAGGGTGATTGCGACCACACAGGGAATCAGGATCGTTTTCATTTGGCCATTTTACCTCGTCAGGTTTTGTTGAGCTGGCGATGGGTCGCCACGCTCATCATGATGCCCACGCCCAGCAGCAAGGTGATGAGCGCCGTGCCGCCATAACTCATCAGCGGCAGCGGCACGCCGACCACCGGCAAAATGCCCGACACCATGCCAATGTTGACGAATGCATAGGTGAACAGATTGAGACTGAGCGTCGCCGCCATCAAACGTCCGAACAGGGTGGGGGCACGCGCCGCGATCACCAGACCGCGCGCGACGATGGCGAGATACAACCCCACCAGCAGGATCGTGCCGACATAGCCGAACTCCTCACCAAAAACAGCATAGATGAAATCCGTCGTGCGTTCGGGAACGAAATCGAGCTGGTTTTGCGTGCCCTGCATCCATCCCTTGCCGAACAATCCGCCTGAACCGATCGCAATCGTCGACTGGATGATGTGGTAACCATCGCCCAGCGGATCGGACGTCGGATCGAGCAAGGTGAGCACGCGCCGCTGCTGGTAGTCGTGCATCAGGCTCCACACCAGCGGCAGGCTCGCGCCGGCCAGCATGCCGCCGCCAGCAATCACCTTCCACGGCAACCCGGCAAAAAACAGCAGGTAAAAGCCCGATGCGCCAATCATCAGCGCGGTGCCCAGGTCCGGCTGGCGCAGGATCAGCAGGAACGGCAGCAGCAGCAACGCCCCGCCCACCAGAAAATGCTTGCCGCGCAAGCCGCCCTCGTTGCGCTGGAAATACCAGGCCAGCATCAGCGGCAGGGCCAGCTTCAGCAACTCGGAAGGCTGAAACGCAAAGCCAAGGTTCAGCCAGCGCCGCGCGCCGTTACGGATTTCGCCGAACAAGGCCACCCCGATCAGCAAAATCACCCCTGCCACATACAGCGGCGGTCCCACTTTGGACAGGATATGCGGTGGCACATTGGCCATGACCACCATCACCGACAGCGCCAGGCCGATATTGATGAGGTGACCGCTGATGCGCGCCGGGCTTTGCCCCGATGCACTCGCCACCATCGCCAGGCTCACGCCCAGCAGCAACACCACCAGTGTCAGCAGCATGCCGTCCAGATGGCCCAGCCGGCGCAGAATCCAATGACTATTCTGTGGCATCGATTGCTCCCAGATTCATGTTGCCGGGCCGTTTCCCGGTCAGGTAATAATCGAGCACTGCACGGGCCATGGGCGCAGCGGTTGATCCACCATGCTCACCGTTTTCGACCATGACCGCGATGGCAATGGTGGGATTTTCGGCTGGCGCGTAGGCGATGAACAGCGCATGGTCAAGATGTTTGCGCGCCAGACTCCCCGCGTCATAACGCGCACCCTGCTTGATCCCCACCACCTGCGCGGTGCCGGTCTTGCCGGCTATCGTGTAGGGCGCGCCGGCTGCAGCTCTCGAGGCCGTGCCGCCCGGCTGCATCGCGGCCATCATGCCTGCGCGTACCGCTGCCAGATTGTCGGGATCAATTTCCAGTTGCAGCCGGGTTGCAACAGGCTGGGCCTGCCACGCGCGCGTCAGCGGGTCGCGCACCGACTGCACCAGTCTGGGCTCGATACGCTTGCCACCGTTGGCGATCATGGCGGTCGCCACGGCCAGTTGCAGCGGCGTGGTCAGATGAAAGCCCTGGCCAATCCCCGCGATCACCGTTTCGCCGGGATACCAGACCTGCTTGAAGCGCCGCTGCTTCCACTCGCGCGAAGGCAGCAAGCCGGCCGATTCGCCATCCAGATCGATGCCGGTTTTTTCACCCAGACCAAACTGCGCCAGGTAGTCGTGCATGCGATCGATCCCCATGTCCACGGCCAGCCGGTAGTAATACACGTCGCACGATTGCGCGATTGATTTGCCCAGATCGACCGTACCATGGCCCCCCTTTTTCCAGTCACGGTACTGGTGGCTGCTGCGCGGCAGGGTGAAATAGCCGGGGTCGCTGATCGCGTCGGAAGGCTTGCGCAGGCCCAGTTCCAGGCCGGCCAGCGCCATGAAAGGCTTGATCGTAGAACCCGGTGGATAAATCCCGCGCAGCACGCGATTGACCATCGGCCGATCGGGCGATTCGTTGAGTGATTTCCAGGTTTCCGGATCGATGCCGTCGACGAACAGATTGGGGTCGAAGCCGGGCTTGCTCACCAGAGCCAGCACCCCGCCGGTATTCGGATCAAGCGCCACCAGGCCGCCCAGATAATTGCCGAACACGTGTTCAGCCACTTCCTGCAGATCACGGTCGAGATACAGGCGCAAATCCTTGCCCGGCACGGGTGGGATGCGTGACAGCACCCGGACTGCGCGACCGCTGGAATCGGTCTCCATCTGGTCAAAACCGGTGCGGCCATGTAGCAGGGTTTCGTAACTCTGCTCCAGCCCGGTCTTGCCGATATGCGCGCCGCCCTGATAGTTTTTTTCACGCCCGGCCTCGCGCAGCCGTTTCAGGTCACGGTCATTGATGCGGCCGATAAAGCCCACTACGTGCGCCATCCCGTGCCCCGCCTGATAGTTGCGAAACAGGCGCGCCTTGACCTCGATCCCGGGCAGGCGATAGCGATTGGCCGCCAGAATCGCGACCTCTTCATCGGTCAATTTGCTTTTCAGCGGCACCGTTTCAAACTCGTGCGACTCACTCAGCAAGCGGCGAAAGCGCCGCAGTTGCCCTGGCGTAATCTCGATCAGTTTGCCTACCTCGATCAGGGTGGCCTCAAGATTGTGGATATGCGAACGGGTAACTTCCAGCGTATAGGCCGAATAGTTTTCCGCCAGCACGCGGCCTTTGCTGTCGAGAATCAGCCCTCGATTGGGCGCAATCGGAACCTGCGAAATGCGATTGTTTTCGGCACGTCCGGTGTAGTAATCGTGCTGCGTGATCTGTAAAAAATAGCCGCGCGCCAACAGCACGCCCGCCAGCAAGGCGACGAAAGCCGCGCCGATTTTCAGCCGTCCATGAAAGCCAGCCAGTTCACGACCCAGGTTTTTGAGCGGAGTGGGCCGCCTCATGCCCGGTCCTGCATGCCCTTGCCATGCCACAGCCGCAGCACGCCCACCAGCGCCAGCCACATCACGGTATTGCTCGCGACCGGCAACATGACACTCAGATCCGAGGGCGGGTTGGCCGCCAGCCAGCCAATCAGCAGCAACAGCAACTGCACCAGCAAAAACAGGGGCAACAGCTGGGCGGCCTGGCGCAGCGGGTCAAACTGCAGCAGCCGCAAGCGCAGAAACAGCACCAGGTAGACGCCAACGACATACGCCATGGCGTGCTGGCCAAGCACGCCGCCATTCTGGAAGTCAGCCAGCAAGCCGGCCAGGAACGCCGAGCCGAAGCTGATGCGCGCAGGCTGATGCAGCGCCCAGAACAGCACCCCGATGAGCAAAAAATCCGGCCGCAGCACCAACGCCCAACCCGACCACGGCAGCTGTTCCAGCAACAACGCCAGGGTCAGACTGCCCAGAATACGGCGCCAGCTGCCGCTCGATTGCGGGGCACTCATGGCTGTTTATCCTTTGGCGGCAACGGCTTTTGGATAGCGGGCGGATCGGCGCGCAACACCAGCACGGCCCGCGAACGATCAAGACCTGCCAGCGGTACGCATGCCACCCGCAGATAGGGACCCGATTGCGAATGCGTCACCCGGGTGACGCGTGCCACCGGTATCCCTGCCGGATAGACGCGGTCGATTCCGGAGGTCAGCAAGCGGTCATTGACCCGCACATCGGTATTGCCCGGCATGTATTTCAGTTCCAGGTAACCCCGCCCGCTGCCCGCCACCAGGCCACGCTGGCCAGTGCGCTCGATAAACACAGGGGTTAATTGACTGGGGCTGCTCACCAGCGTGACCTCGCTGCTTCCCGCGTAAACCCGGCTCAACTGCCCCACCAGGCCACTGGCATCGACCACCGGCAAGCCGCTACGCAGTTTTGCATCCGCGCCCTGGTCCAGCGTCATCTGCTGGGCAAACCAGTCATGTCCGCGATACACCATGGCGGCGTGGACCAGTTGCTGGCCGGGGCGCGCCTGCAATTGCAGCAGCGCGCGCAGTTCGGCGTTTTCGCGACTGATCTCGCGTGCGGCATTGACGCTCGCCCACAGCCGCGCGCGCTCTTCGCGCAAGGCATCGCGCTCGTTTTGCAACAGACGGTGGCGGGTAAAAAAGCCAACGATCTCGGTGGCAACATCGGCGGGGACGCGCAAGGTTTCGCGTACGGGTTGCAGCAGCAGCGAAAACCCGCTGCGCAACCCTTCGAGCGCGTGATAACGGGAATCGGCAACCACGCACGCCATCCCCACCAGCAGCCAGATCAGCAGGCGGGCGGTCGCGCCCAGCTGGCGGGCGAACATGAGCTGATTCGACGTCGCCATCAACGTCCCCCGTCAGTGGGGCTGCGCCTTGCTGCGCTCACTCGTTGGTGAACACCGAGGCCAGTTTGTCCATTTCTTCCAGCGCGCGTCCGCAGCCGCGCACCACACAGGTCAAGGGGTCGTCGGCCACAATCACCGGCAGTCCGGTTTCTTCCATCAGCAGACGGTCAAGGTCACGCAGCAGCGCACCTCCGCCGGTCAGCACCATGCCTTTTTCGGCGATATCGGCACCGAGTTCGGGCGGGGTCTGCTCCAGCGCCATTTTTACCGCGCTGACGATGGCGTTCAGCGGTTCGGTCAGGGCTTCGAGGATTTCGTTGGACGACACATTGAAGCTGCGTGGCACACCTTCGGCCAGGCTGCGGCCTTTCACTTCCATTTCCAGCACTTCGGCGCCAGGGAAGGCCGAGCCCATTCTTTTCTTGATCTGCTCGGCGGTGGCTTCGCCGATCAGCATGCCGTAGTTGCGGCGGATATAGCTGATGATGGCCTCGTCCATGCGGTCGCCGCCGACGCGTACCGAGTTGGCATAGACCACGCCGCCGAGCGAAATCACGCCGACCTCGGTGGTGCCGCCGCCGATGTCCACCACCATCGAGCCGGTCGCTTCCGCCACCGGCAAGCCAGCGCCGATCGCCGCCGCCATCGGCTCCTCGATCAGATACACCTGGCGCGCGCCGGCGCCGATCGCCGATTCGCGGATCGCGCGGCGCTCCACCTGAGTCGAGCCGCAGGGCACGCAAATGATGATGCGCGGGCTGGGGCGGAACATTCGGGTGTCGTGCACTTTCTTGATGAAATACTTGAGCATCTGCTCGGTCACGGTGAAGTCGGCGATCACGCCATCCTTCATCGGCCGGATCGCCTGCAGGTTGCCCGGGGTGCGGCCCAGCATCTGCTTGGCCTCCGCACCCACCGCCTGCACGGTGCGCTTGCCGCCCACCGAGTCGGTGCGGATCGACACCACCGAAGGCTCGTCCAGCACGATGCCGCGGTCGCGTACATAAATCAGCGTATTGGCGGTGCCGAGATCGATCGCAAGATCGGTTGAAAAATAGCTGGTCAGAAACTTGAACATGGTGGCGGCAACGCCCGCGCTAGGCAGGCGAAAGGGCAGAAAAAACAAGGGGGCTATGATAACCTACCGGGCTTATTTACCGTAAGCCATCAGGTGTTTTCATGTCCCTTTCCACGGACGACGTCAAACGCATCGCCCGCCTCGCCCGCATCGAAACCAGCGATGCCGAAGCGCAGGCCACGCAAACCCAGCTCAACAGCATTTTCGACCTGATCGCCACCATGCAGGCGGTCGACACCCGCGGCGTCGCGCCAATGGCGCATGCGCAGGAGGTGTATCAGCGCCTGCGCGACGACGTTGCCACCGAATCCGACCATCGCGCCGCTTTCCAGGCCATCGCCCCCGCCGTCGACAACGGCCTCTACCTCGTGCCCAAGGTCATCGACTAAGCCATGTCCGCAACCACGCTTTCCGCCCTTGCCGCGCAACTCAAGGCCAAACAGGTTTCCAGCCGCGAACTCGCCCAGCAGTATCTCGACCGCATCGCCGCGCTGAATCCAGCCCTCAATGCCTTCATCACCGTTGACGCGAGCAAGACGCTGGCCGAGGCCGCCGCCGCCGACGCGCTGATTGCCGCCGGCCAGGCGGGGCCGCTGACCGGCGTGCCGATCGCCCACAAGGACATTTTCTGCACCGACGGCTGGCTCACCACCTGCGGTTCGAAGATGCTGCACAATTTCATCGCGCCTTACGACGCGCACGTGATCCAGCAGTTCAAGGCCGCCGGCATGCCGAGCCTGGGCAAGACCAATATGGACGAGTTCGCCATGGGCTCAAGCAACGAAACGTCTTATTTTGGCGCGGTGAAAAACCCCTGGAACCCCGCCTACGTGCCCGGCGGCTCGTCCGGCGGCGCAGCGGCCTGTGTCGCCGCCCGCATGGCGCCAGCCGCCACTGGCACCGACACTGGCGGCTCGATCCGCCAGCCGGCTGCGCTGTGTGGCATCACCGGTCTGAAGCCCACCTACGGCCTGGTGTCGCGCTACGGCATGATTGCGTTCGCTTCCAGCCTCGACCAGGCCGGGCCAATGGCACCCTCGGCCGAAGATTGCGCGCTGCTGCTGAACGTGATGACCGGCTTCGACCCCAATGACTCGACCTGCCTGGAGCGTGAAAAAGAAGACTACACACGCGACCTGAACCAGCCGCTTACCGGTCTGCGCGTCGGCCTGCCAAAAGAGTTTTTTGCCGAAGGGCTCAACAATGAAGTCGCCGCTGCCGTCGAAGCCGCCGTCACCGAACTGAAAAAGCTCGGCGCAACCACGGTCGAAATTTCGCTCGCCAATTCCAAACTTGCGATCCCGGTGTATTACGTGCTCGCACCCGCCGAAGCCTCGTCCAACCTGTCGCGCTTCGACGGCGTGCGCTACGGCTACCGCGCGCCCGAATACGGCAACCTCGACGACATGTATTGCAAGACCCGCGCGCAGGGCTTTGGCGCAGAGGTCAAGCGCCGCATCCTGATCGGCGCCTACGTGCTGAGCCACGGCTATTACGACGCCTATTACCTGCAGGCGCAGAAAATCCGCCGCCTGATCGCCGAAGACTTCAATGCGGCCTTCAAGACCTGCGACGTCATCCTCGGCCCCACCGCGCCCGGCACCGCCTTCAAGCTGGGCGAAAAATCCGACGACCCGGTCGAGATGTACCTGAACGACCTCTACACCATTCCCGCCAACCTCGCCGGCCTGCCCGGCATGTCGCTGCCGTGCGGCTTTGATGGCAAAGGCCTGCCGATCGGCCTGCAGCTGGTCGGCGATTATTTCAGCGAGGCGAAAATGCTCAACGTCGCCCATCAATACCAACGCGTCACCGACTGGCACAGCCGCCAACCGGAGGGTCTGCTATGAAATGGGAGACCGTCATCGGGCTGGAAGTCCACACCCAGCTCGCCACCAAATCGAAGATTTTCTCCGGTAGCAGCACCGCATTCGGTGCGGCGCCCAACACGCAGGCGAGCGCGGTCGACATCGCGCTGCCCGGCGTGCTGCCGGTGCTGAACAAAGGCGCGGTGGAATGCGCGATCAAGTTTGCACTGGCCATCGGCGCGCAGCTCAACCGCATCAACGTGTTCGATCGCAAGAACTACTTCTACCCTGACCTGCCCAAGGGCTACCAGATCAGCCAGTTGGCGAAACCCATCGTCGAAGGCGGCGCCTTGAAAATCGTGGTGGAGGGCGAGGAAAGAACCATCAATCTCACCCGCGCCCACATGGAAGAGGACGCCGGCAAGTCGCTGCACGAAGATTTCCACGGCATGAGCGGCATCGACCTTAACCGCGCCGGTACGCCGCTGCTGGAAATCGTCTCCGAGCCGGAGATGCGTTCAAGTGCCGAGGCCGTAGCCTACGCGCGCGCGCTGCACACGCTGGTGACCTGGATCGGCATCTGCGACGGCAACATGCAGGAAGGCAGCTTCCGCGTCGACGCCAACGTCTCGGTGCGCCCGGTCGGTCAGGCCGAATTCGGCACCCGCCGCGAGATCAAGAACCTCAACTCGTTCAAGTTCCTGCAACAGGCCATCGACTACGAAGTCCGCTGGCAGATCGAAACGCTGGAAGACGGCGGCCGCATCGAACAGGCCACGGTGCTGTTCGACCCCGACACCGGCGAGACGCGCATGATGCGCAGCAAGGAAGACGCGCACGATTACCGCTACTTCCCCGACCCCGACCTGTTGCCGGTCAAGCTCGACGAAGACTGGATCGAGCAGGTGCGCGCCACGCTGCCCGAACTGCCTGCCGCGATGCAGGTGCGCTTTCAGGCCGAATACGGCGTATCGCCCTACGACGCCGCCGTGCTGACCGGCTCGCGCGCGCTCGCGGACTACTTCGAAGCGGCCGCGAAAGCCTGCGGCCAGGGCAAACTCGCCGCCAACTGGGTGATGGGCGAACTCTCGGCAGCGCTCAATAAGGCAGATTTGAACATCGAGCAAAGCCCGGTCTCCGCCGCCCATCTCGGCGCGCTGGTCGCCCGCATCCACGACGGCACGCTGTCCGGCAAGCTCGCCAAGCAGGTGTTCGAAGGCTTGTGGGAAGGCGCGGGCGAGGTCGACGCCATCATTGAGGCGCGCGGCCTCAAGCAGATGTCCGATTCCGGCGAACTGGAAAAAATCATCGACGAAGTCATGGCCGCCAACCAAAAATCCGTCGAGGAATTCCGCGCCGGCAAGGAAAAAGCCTTCAACGCGCTGATAGGCCAGGTGATGAAAGCCAGCAAGGGCAAGGCCAATCCGGCACAGGTCAACGACCTGCTGAAGCTCAAGCTCCAGGGATGAAAAAACGCGTTGGCCGGGCAATCCCGGCCAACGCGTTTTCAACCTCATGCTGCCGCAGGCAACAAGCCTGCACCCCAGAGAACGACGCTGATTACTTAGCCGTTAACTCGCGGAAGCGCACCTTGTCGGCCGCATACTTCTCGCGCACCTGCTGCATTGCTTCCCCGTTGTTGAGAATGGTGCGCTTCAGCTCGAGGCTTTCCCGGGCAGCCTGATCAGCCTGATCGATCAGACCCGTTCCCACCTTGCGCCCGGCTTTTTCGATGGCGGCGATGCGGGCGTTCACCTCGGCCAGATTGGCCTCCACGGCCTTGCTGCGGATTTCTGCCCCCTTGATCGCCAGTTTGTGATGTTCCAGGGCGCGGTCGCGCGCCAGGTCAATTTCTGCTTCGGTGGTGTAGGTCTGGGTCAGCGCGCGATCGAGCTGCGCCTGCTTTTGCTGCTCCAGCTGAAGCTGCTTCTGCTCGGCCGCACGTGCGGCCTCTGCGCGGCGTTCCGCTTCGGACTGGGTGCGCTTGATCACATTGCCCTGCTTGCCCAGTTCGGCGCCGCCGCTTTGCCGGTATGTCGTCGGCGCGGTATCGCTGTAATGCACCCGGCCGTTGCCGTCCACCCAGCGATACATTTGCGCCTGCGCGCTGCCTGCCGTCAGCAGCAAAGTCACCGCCAGCGTACTAAACGCCAAATGTTGCACGGTAAGCCGCCACGGCCTGCAATTCTGCTTGTCTGTCTGCATCACGTTCCAGAAACTCCACCAGATTATTCAGGGTAACAACCGCCACCACCGGAATTTCATACTGCTCGCGCACTTCCTGCACGGCCGACTGCGCACCCGTTCCACGTTCCATCCGGTCCAGCGCAATCACCACCCCTGCCGGCTCGGCTCCCGCACCGCGGATCAGCTCCACCGACTCACGCACCGAGGTGCCAGCCGAAATCACATCGTCAACGATCAACACCCGGCCCACGAGCTTCGCGCCGACCAGCGTGCCGCCTTCGCCATGATCCTTGGCTTCCTTGCGGTTGAACGCAAATGGCACGTTTTTGCCCATCCCGGCCAGCGCAATCGCAATGCTCGCCGCCAGCGGAATCCCCTTGTAGGCCGGGCCAAACAACACATCGAACGCGATCCCCGAATCGACAATCGCCTTGGCGTAAAATTCGCCCAGCCGTTTCAGCTTGTCGCCGTCGTTGAACAACCCCGCATTAAAAAAATAGGGGCTCATCCGCCCCGCCTTGGTCTTGAACTCGCCAAAACACAGCACCTGCGAGGCGATGGCGAATTCCACAAATTCAGCTTTGTAATCGGACATTTCTTCACTTTTCTTGAGTAACAACTGCGATGCGCATTATATCGGCCAACCTCAACGGCATCCGTTCCGCCGCCACCAAGGGCTTCTTCGACTGGCTGCCCACCCAACGCGCCGACGTCGTCTGCGTGCAGGAACTCAAGGCGCAGGCTGCCGACCTCAAAACTGAACTCATCCAGTGCGACGGCCTCACCGGCGCGTTCCACTACGCCGAGAAAAAGGGCTATAGCGGCGTCGGCGTCTATACCCGCAAGTCACCGCAGCGCATCGTCGAAGGCCTCGGTGTGCCCGAATTCGATGCCGAGGGTCGCTACATCGAGGCCGATTACGGCAATCTGGCCGTCATCTCGCTCTACCAGCCCTCCGGCTCCAGCGGCGACGAACGTCAGCAAGCCAAGTTCCGCTTCATGGACGTATTCTTTCCCCACCTCCAGGCGTTGATCAAATCCGGCCGTGAAATCGTCATCTGCGGCGACTGGAACATCGCGCATAAAGAAGCCGACCTCAAGAACTGGAAATCCAACCAGAAGAACTCCGGCTTCCTGCCCGAAGAGCGCGCCTGGATGACGCGCCTGTTCGACGAACTCGGCTGGATTGACGTCTACCGCAGTCTCTACCCCGAGCACACCGGCGAGGCCTACACCTGGTGGAGCAACCGCGGCCAGGCCTATGCCAAGAACGTCGGCTGGCGTATCGACTACCAGATCGCCACCCCCTGCATCGCCAAAACCGCCCAGGCTGGCAGCGTCTACAAAGACCAGCGCTTTTCCGACCACGCGCCGCTGATCGTCGATTACGATTACCGGCCATGACCCCACAAGCCTTCGTCGCCAAATGGCGCGACAACCCGCTGACCGAACGTGCGGGCGCGCAGGCGCATTTCGAGGACCTGTGCGCGCTGCTCGAAGTGGAGCCACCGCGCGTCGAAGGCGAATACCAGTACGAACGCGGGCTGATCAAAAAGAGCAGCGCCAGCCAGGGCTGGGCCGATGTGTGGAAACGCGGCTGCTTCGCCTGGGAATACAAGGCGCCGGACAAGGATCTGGGGGCGGCACTCAAGCAGTTGATGGTGTACGCGCTGGCGCTCGACAACCCGCCGCTGCTGGTGGTGTCCGACCGCAAGCGGATCGAAATTCACACCCACTTCACCGGCACGCCGAGCGAAGTCCACGAAATCCTGTTGGAAAATATCGGCCAGCCCGAAAACCTGCAAAAGCTGCGCTGGCTGTTCAATGCGCCTGATCGATTCAAACCCCGCACCACCACCTACGCCGTCACCGAAGCAGCCGCGCGCAAGATGGGCCAGCTGGCCGAACGACTCAATGCGCACGATCGCAGCCCGCTGCAAACCGCGCACTTCCTGATTCAGTGCGTGTTCTGCATGTTTGCCGAAGACGCGAAATTGTTGCCCGAGAAGCTGTTTGAACGGGTGCTGGATAAATCCAACCCGGACGGTGCCAAAGCCCAGTCCCGGCTGACTGCCTTGTTTACCGCCATGCAGAAAGGCGGCGACTTCTCACTGGAAACCATCCCGTATTTCAACGGCGGCCTGTTCGAGCTGATCGAGGTGCCGCCGCTCACCACCGCAGACGTGGTGCAGCTGCTCGACGCCGCGCGCATGGGCTGGGGCGAGATCGAACCGGCGATACTCGGCACGCTGTTCGAGCGCGGCCTCAACCCCGACATGCGCAGCCAGCTCGGCGCGCACTACACCGACCCTGCCACCATTCTCAAGCTGATCCGCCCGGTGATCGAAGCGCCGCTGCTCGCCGAGTGGCAACCGGTCAAGGCGCGCATCGGCGCGCTGATGGAAAGCTATGTCCAGGGCGGCAAAGGCTCGCAAACCGCGCACCGCGACGCCCAAGCCGCGTTGGCGGGGTTCATCCAACGGCTCAAGGCCTACCGCGTGCTCGACCCCGCCTGCGGCAGCGGCAATTTCCTCTACCTGGCGCTGAAAACCCTGAAAGACCTGGAGCACCGCGCCAACCTCGAAGCCGAGTCGCTCGGCCTGCACCGCGAACTGGTGATCGAAACCAGCCCTGCCAACGTGCTCGGCATCGAGCTCAACCCCTACGCCGCCGAACTCGCCCGCGTCACCGTGTGGATCGGCGAAATCCAGTGGATGCTGGCGCACGGCTACGCGCTGCGGCGCGACCCGATTCTGCAGCCGCTCGATCACATTGAAAATCGCGATGCGGTTCTGGCCTATCGAAAAATTGATTCAAGCAGCGAGATTTACTGCGAACCCCTCTGGCCCGCTGCCGACGCCATCGTCGGTAATCCGCCTTTCCTCGGCGACAAGAAAATGCGCGCTGAACTGGGCGACGAATACACCCGCGCCCTGCGCAAGCAGTACGAAGGCCGCGTACCCGGTGGCGCCGACTTCGTCACCTACTGGTTCGAAAAAGTCCGCGCCCAGATCGAAGCAGGCAAGACGCAGCGCGCCGGGCTGGTCGCCACCAACTCGATTCGCGGCGGCGCCAGCCGCAAAGTGCTGGAGCGCATTGTCGCCACCGCGCCCATCTTCGAAGCCTGGAGCGACGAGGAATGGATCAACAACGGTGCGGCGGTGCGGGTGTCGCTGGTGTGCTTCGGAGATAGACAAGGAACCATGCTCGACGGCCAGCCAGTGACCGAGATTCATGCCGACCTGACGGCAGGCAACAAAGCCAGTGGAACGCTGGATATGACACAAGCAAAGCCACTGGCGGAAAACTCAGGTGCCGCCTTTATCGGCACGCAAAAAACCGGTGCATTCGATGTTCCAGGCGAGCTGGCCCGCGAGTGGTTGAAACAACCCAATCCAAATGGAAAGGCCAATAGCACTGTTGTTAAGCCTTGGGCAAATGGTCAGGATTTGACGCGACGATCCTCGGATACTTGGATTGTCGACTTTGGCGCTGACATGTCAGAAAACGAGGCCACTTTGTACGAATTGCCATTCGTTCATTCACTAAGAAACGTGAAACCAGCCCGCGAAAAGGTAAATCGAGAAGGGCATCGTAAATATTGGTGGCGTCATGGCGAATCACGCGTGGGGATGCGGAAAGCGTTTGCAAACCTAAGTCGCTATCTGGCCACACCGCGCGTCGCCAAACACAGAGTATTCGTTTGGCTATCAGCTTCTGTTCTGCCCGACAGCAGACTGACCGTAATTGCCCGTTCCGATGACGCCAGCTTCGGCATTCTGTCATCGCGGTTTCACACAAGTTGGTCGCTAGCTACTTGTTCCTGGCACGGCGTTGGAAACGATCCCACTTACAACGCTCAATCCGTATTCGAAACCTTCCCCTTTCCCGCCGGCCTCACGCCCAAAGACACGCCTGCCGGCCCGCACGCCGAGGCCATCGCCGCCGCCGCGAAGCAGCTCAACACCCTGCGCGAAACCTGGCTCAACCCGCCGGAGTGGGTGGACTGGGTGCGCACCCCGGAAGAGGAACAGGCCGGCTTCCCGCTGCGCCCCGTCGCCAAGCCCGGCCATGAAGCCGAGCTGAAAAAGCGCACCCTGACCAATCTCTACAACGCCCGCCCGGCCTGGCTCGCCCATGCCCATTGCGAACTCGACGCCGCCGTGGCCGCCGCCTATGGCTGGGCCGACTACACGCCGGAAATGCCGGACGAGGACATCCTCAAGCGTTTGCTGGCGCTGAACCTTGTGCGCGCCCGAACTGATACTTTGAATTCCGAAAGCAATTTATGAGCGACTCCCCCTCGAACAGTGATTTGCTTGCGCTTCTCGTCCGGCTCGACGAAGTTCCAGCGGATGCTTTGGAATCAGAATGGCTGGATTTCAAGCCTTGGGCCAGCCCTAAAGATGATCTGAAGGTGGCGGTGGAATATGCGGTCTGTTTTGCTAATGCTGGCGGCGGCGTGGTGCTGTTCGGTGTAGACGACAAGCGGATTGGGCGGGCTCTGGCGATACACGGTGCCAGAGGGTACGACCTGGAACGCTGGCAGCGGGATATTTTCGACAGCACACGTCCCAATCTGACAGTGGATGTCTTTGAACTCACAGTGCCGGAAGGCACAGGAAAGTTACTGGGCGTTCGTGTCGTGTCGGGTGCCAACAAACCCTATGGAACGGCGAGCGGTGTATTCAAGCAGCGTGTGGGCAAAAGTTGCATGCCGCTTGATTCAGCCGCTTTTACCAGGCAATCCATCCAGACCGCTGCCGTGGACTGGAGTGGGGCATTTGCGCATGGAGTCGGCTTTCCCGATTTGGACCCCATCGAAATCGCGCGCGGCCGGCAAATTGCCGAGCGGCTTCGCCCGCAGTCGGATATTCCGCGGTTGTCCGATGCGGATTTTCTGACTGCTCTGGGCGCGATCCGGGAGGGAAAAATCACGCACACCGGCCTGCTTTTGTTTGGCAAAGAATCCGTGTTGTCGCGGCTCTGCCCGCAGCACCTGGTGCAATACGTGTGGCAGCCCGGCGAAACGCAGGTTACGCGCAACGATCAATTCCGCTTTGGCCTGCTGCATACACTGGAACGTATCGAACAAATCTTTACCAGCCCGGCCAACCCAGAGCGGGAGTTGACGCTGGGTCTGCAAAAGCTGCGCATTCCGGCCTATCACCTGGACGTGGTGAGGGAAGCCGTGCTCAATGCCGTGACCCACCGCGATTACTCGGACCCGGGCAAGGTGCTGATCCGCCAGCTTGCGGATGAACTGGTCATCACCAGTCCCGGCGGATTCATGCCGGGCATCACGCCCGAAAACATCCTTCGCCACGAACCGAAAAGCCGCAACAATGCGCTGGCCAACGCCTTTCTGAAATTAGGCTTGGTTGAATCGTCAGGGATCGGGCGCCGGCGTATTTTTGTGTTGTGCCTGTCGCTGGGCAAACCCATCCCGCTGTACGAAAGCGACGGTCATAGTGTGACCTTGCACGTGTATGACAGCGGCTACGATGAAAACACTGCCCGCCTGGTAGCACGCTGGCGGGATGAAGGGCGGGATGTTGGACTTGAAGCGCTGATGGTTCTCGCCTATCTGCGCCAGAATACCTTCATAGACAGCGGCTCCGCATCAAGGCTGCTGCAGCGTCCGCTAGCCCAAGCCAGGGAAATTCTGGATCAACTTGCCTTGCCGAGAACAGGCATCCTGGAGCGCAGGGGGCACACGCCGGCCGCCACTTTCCACTTGGCAAAAGGCATGGCAACGGATTTGCTCGGCAAAGCCGCGTATACCAAAACCCGTGGACTCAACCCTATACGCTATGCCGAAATGGTCAGGGCCTATCTGCAAGACCATGGCTCGATTTCGCCCAAAGAATGCCGGGAGTTACTCGGTTTGGGCGAGTCGCAGTCGGCCAAGGTTGAAGTTTCTCGTTATTTGAGGGCATGGTCGACTGGAGTAGAGGCTTTTCTCGTCGCGGATGGACACGCCCAGAGCAGGCGTTATTCCCTTCATACGCAGTCGGAGTAAACAGCCTGTTTAACAAACATGCATGACATATAACGTCCGCAATAAACAATCAGTTTTACCAATTAAAATCATGGTGTTATGCGATTAACACTATTAGCATGGTGTTAGCAATTGCCACCAAATAAATTTCCGACGATTCATTTCCGGTTGATCTGGCTACTGAAACAATGGGCTAAATCGTTGCTTCAGCTTGCTCGTTAGTTAACGGAAACGGCTTTTCTTTAACTAACTTACCTGCGTAGTTAAGGCAAAACACACCCGCTTCACATTTGGACTATCACTATATGGCCACCCACCCCTGGCTCAATGCTCTAAAGGTCTACACCCACCCGCGCGTCGTCGGCATGCTGTTCCTCGGCTTTTCCGCCGGGCTGCCGCTGCTGCTGGTGCTGGGCACGCTGTCGTTCTGGCTTTCCGAAGCGGGCATTGCGCGCGCGACCATCGGGCATTTGAGCTGGGTGGGGCTGGCGTATGGCTTCAAGTTTTTGTGGTCGCCGCTGGTAGACCGACTGCCGTTGCCTTTCCTCACCCGCATGCTGGGCAAGCGGCGAGCGTGGCTGCTGCTGTCGCAAATTTGTATCGCTGCATCGCTGCTGGGGATGGCCAACACCGACCCGGTGCTGAACCTGACGCATACGGTGTTCTTTGCGCTGGCAGTGGCGTTTGCCTCGGCGACGCAGGACATCGCGCTCGACGCCTACCGCATCGAGGCGGTGGAAGTCGAAAAACAGGGGGCGATGGCGGCGACCTATCAGGCGGGCTATCGCCTCGCGATGATTACCGCCGGTGCCGGCGCGCTGTGGATTGCGGCAAGCGTCGATCCGAGCGAGGCGACCTACGATTTCCGCCCGTGGCAGGTGGCCTACACGGTAATGGCGGCGCTGATGGTCGTGGGCATGCTGACCACGCTGGTCATCCGCGAGCCGGAACACCACGTCTCGCGTGCCACCAACGAGCGCGAGGCGCACACCCGCGAACGTTTCGCCGCCGCCGGACTGTCGGGCTGGCTACTGACCACGACGGCCTGGCTCCATAGTGCGGTGCTGTCGCCCTTCATCGACTTTATCCAGCGTTACAAATGGCAGGCCATGCTGATGCTGGCGCTGATCGCCACCTACCGCATCTCGGACGTAGTGATGGGGGTGATGAGCAATCCCTTCTATCAGGAAATGGGCTTCACCAAGGATGAGGTGGCCACCGTGTCCAAGGTCTACGGCGTGATCATGACCATCCTTGGCGCGGGGCTGGGCGGCCTGCTGATTCTGCGCATCGGCGTGATGCGCACGCTGTTTCTCGGCGCAGTGCTGTCGGCCGCGACCAATCTGCTGTTCGTGTGGCTGGTCGGGCGCGGGCATGACGTCAATGCACTGGTGTTCACGGTTTCAGCCGACAACCTGTCGGCGGGCATCGCTTCGTCGGCCTTCGTCGCGTATTTATCCAGTCTGGTCAACCAGGCTTATTCAGCCACGCAATATGCGTTGTTCACTTCGGTGATGCTGCTGTTGCCCAAGTTCATCGCGGGCTTTTCCGGCGAGTTCGTAGATGCCTGGGGCTGGGCGAATTTCTTTACCGGGACGGCACTGATCGGGGTGCCGGTGCTGCTGCTGGTGTGGCTGGTTGCCCGACAGGCAAGCAAACCATGATCGAACTCTCCCTGCTCACCGCCCTGCTCGCCGGTCTGCTCGGTGGCGTGCATTGCGTCGGTATGTGCGGCGGCATTGTCGCGGCATTTTCCTTCCGTGCCGACGGCAGCACGCCGCCGTTCCGCCTGCATCTGGCCTACAACCTGGGGCGGGTAACCTCGTATGCCCTGTTCGGCGCGCTGGCAGGCACGCTCGGCGCGTCATTGAAACTGGCGGAGTTCCTGCCGGTGCAAACGCTGCTGTATGTGCTGGCGCAGGTCGTGATGATTCTGCTCGGCTTGTATCTGGCCGGATTCAATCGCTGGGTGCTGATTTTCGAGCGCGCCGGCGGGGCCTTGTGGCGCAGGGTCAAGCCGCTGTTCCAGAAACTGCTGCCGGTGAAATCGGTACCGCAAGCTGTGCTGGCGGGCATGGCTTGGGGCTGGCTGCCGTGCGGGCTGGTGTATTCGGTGCTGGTGTCGGCGCTGGCGGCGGGCAGCGCCACCTCGGGCGCGGCGCTGATGCTGGCGTTCGGCCTCGGCACGCTGCCGAATCTGCTGGGCATGGGGCTGTTCGCCCGGCAGATCCAGCCGTTCATGCAGCAGCTGTGGGTGCGTCGCACGGCGGGGCTGACGGTGGCGGGCTTCGGTGTGTGGGGGCTGGCGAATCTGGCCTACTCGGCGTTTCAGACGCCTTGAAAAACCCGCCTGGTTCTGCTGCGGCAGGCAAAAAAACAGCCCCGGATCCGGGGCTGTTTTGCGTCTGGCTTACCTGAAAAACTTCTGATCGAAGGTCATGTCGTATTTGGGTTCGCCGGCCACTTCGACCGTGGCGGTGAATTTCAGCGTGTCCGGCGGCGTGACACGGAATTCGCCGAGGTAGTAAATCGCCGTGCCTTCCTTGATTTCACGCATGGTGATGTTCGACAGTTGCTGGGTGAGGTTGGTGGCATAGACGGTGAGCTTGGCTGGCACGGGTGTGAGTGCGCCGAGCTTGTTTTTCTTCAGCACCGACAGGGTGACCATGCCGCGCGTTTTGCTGCGCTCGATCTTGTAGGCGCGCGCGACTTCGGGTTGCAGTTCGTCGGTGGTCAGCGCGTTGTAGTGGATTTCGAGGTTGCCGAATTTTTGCGAAATTTCGGCGTGGGCGACGGCAGCAACGGAACACAGGCACAAGGCAGCAAGCAGGCGTTTCATGGTCTCTCTCCTTTTGTTGTGGGGCATTCGAACTCAAGCAATGCCGTCTGAATTGTAGGCACTTATTTGAGACTGGCGAGCCAGACGCTCAAATCGTCCAGCATGCGGCCGACCGCCAGGCTGGATGCCTGCGCGGCAGCGGCGGCATCGTAACTTGCCAGCGGTACCTGCTGTTCGAATACACGATGGCCCAGCAGTTTGCGCTGTTTGATGTCGATCACATCGGCGCGCAGCACCAGCCGCACCTGCCCCGGTTCGCTGACGGCGTCGTGATAGAACTCGACCAGCTCGGTGTCGAGGAGCCAATCGGCGCGCACGTAGCCGCCGACGCTCACATTCCAGCTGCCCTGGCGATCGAGGCGGGCGCGCATGAGATCGGCAAAACGCTTGCCCGGACGCTCGGTCCAGCGTGCGAACTGGTACAGACCGCGCGTGTCGGCGCTGCGGCTGAACACCAGCTGATCGGTGTCGTAGAAGTTGCCGGTGGTGGTGTCGAGCACCCGCAGGCTGGGACCCGCAGTGACCGGCGACACCGCGGCAGGCGCGGCATCGTTCAGCACGTAATACACGACAGCCGGTGCTTTCGACGCATCGGCCAGGTTGAGGCAGCCGCTGAGCATCATGCTCGTTGCGAGCAGGATCAGCCCAACGCGGGCGTGAGCAATTTTCATGGCAGTTTTTCTCCGGGGCCGAGCTGCTGTTTCGCCGGGCCAAACAGGATAGCGCGCGGGTCGGACAGGCGCTGTCCGGTGGTGGTGAGCGCGTCGGAGGTGGTGCGCACCTCGCTGCTGAGGCGGGCCATTTCCAGTGTGCCGGTGTCGCTGAGCTGCTGGATATTGGCGGAAATCTGGCTGGCGTCGCGCTGGAGTTTGTCCAGTGTGATGACGGCTTGTTTCAACGCGATGTCGGCATTGTTGGCAACACCGACCAGGCTGCCTTCGACCCGGGTGGTCGCCTGCCCAATGCTGGCACTGGCGATGCGGAACTCTTCCGAGGCTTCCCGGATACCTACCAACACGTCCTTCAAACCATCCTTGTCGGCGGCAAGCTGGCCGGATAGCGTGTTCAGATTGGCCAGCGCCTGGCTCAATGCGCGCAGGTTGTCTTCCGACAGCACCCGGTTCATTTTCTCCATGATCTCCGCGCCGCTGTCGGCCAGTTTCGACACCGTCACCGCCACCTTTTCGATATCGGAGCTGCCCTCGGCAATGACGGGGTAGCGCTCGCCCGCGGTGAGCTGCAATACGGGGGCGGTTTGGGGGCCGTTGACGATTTCAATCGCGGCAATGCCGGTGACCAGATTGCGCTTGACGTAGGCCACTGCGCCCTGATGGATGTCCAGATCCGCATCCACCCGGGCGATCACCGCAACGGCTTCTTCGCGACCGTTGACGAAGTCGAAATCCGCAACGGTACCGACATCGATGCCGCGCATTTTGACCGGGCCGCCGACGGCCAGTCCGTCGAGTGATTGTTTCTTGAAATAAATGGAGTAGTTCTGATAGGCGATGGTATCGGCCGCGCCCACCAGCCACACAATGGCCAGCGTCATCAGCGCAGCCACCAGCAGTACCAGCAACCCCACCAGGGTGTAGCGTCCTTCAGTTTCCATCTGGGGTTTCTTCCTCCGGCGCACGCGCGGCAAAGTAGTCGTTGAGCCACGGGTCATCGAACTGTTTCAGCTCGGCCACCGTGCCGCTGCCGAGTGCGCGGCCGTCCGACAGCACAATGACCCGATCGATAATTGAAAAGAGTGTATCCAGATCGTGGGTGACGAGGAATACGGTGAGCCCCAGGTTGTCGGCCAGCAGGCGGATCAAGGTGTCGAAAGCGCGTGCCGATATCGGGTCGAGACCGGAGGTCGGCTCGTCCAGAAACAACAGCTCGGGGTCGAGTACCAGCGCGCGCGCCAGCGCCACGCGCTTCCGCATGCCGCCGGAAAGCTCGCTCGGGCGCTTGACCCCCACGTCCGCCGGCAAGCCGGCCATCGCCAGTTTCAGGCGCGCCAGCTGGCGGCACAGGGGATGCGGCAGGTCGGTGTGTTCGAACAGTGGCGTGGCGACGTTGTCTTCCACCGACAGCGAGGAAAACAGCGCGCCATCCTGAAACAGCACGCCAAAGCGCTGCCGCATCTGATTCATCTGTGCGGGCGTGCTATCCAGCACGGATTCGCCGAACAACTCGATGTGGCCCGCCTGCGGTTTGAGCAGCCCGATGATTTCACGCAGCAGCACGGATTTTCCGGTGCCGCTGCCGCCGATCAGCGCAATGACTTCGCCACGCGCAACCGACAGACTCAGGCCCCGATGGATGCTGTTGCCGCCCAGCGTGGTGTGGACGTCGCGCACGTCGATCACGGTTTCGCCCATCAGATATCCATCCGCACGAACATCACGGCAAAAATCGCGTTGAGAATGATGATGGCGACCAGGCTCTGCACCACGGTAGACGTGGTGTGAGCGCCGACGCTGCTGGCGTCGCGGCTGACCGTCAGACCCATACGGCAAGCAATCAGGGCGATGAACACAGCAAATACCGGCCCCTTCAAAATCCCCACTAGCAGGGTTTTCAGGCGCAGCACGCTCTCCATCCGGTCCATGAACATGTAATTCGTGATATCCAGCTGTGCCTGTGCCACCAGCATGCCGCCGATGATCCCGGCGATATCGCCGATGAAGATCAGCAGCGGCATAGCGACCAACAGGGCAATCACGCGTGGAATCACCAGCACCGCCAGCGGCGACAGGCCGAGCGTGGTGATGGCATCGATTTCCTCGTTGACTTTCATGGTGCCGAGCTGCGCAGTGATGGCCGCACCGGTGCGTCCGGCCACCAGGACGGCGACGATGACCGGCGAGATTTCGCGCAGGATCGCCAGCAGCAGGCCATCGACAACAAAGATGCTGGCGCCGTATTGCTGGGCCTGCGAGCCCAGCAGATAGGCAAATACCACGCCGAGCAGGAACATCATGCCGATCACGATCGGGATCGCGCCGACGAATATCGCATTCACCTGAGCGCCCAGCTCGCGCCAGCGCCAGTTTTCCGGCTTGCCCATCAGCTGCACCAGCTCGATGGACAGCTGGCCGATAAAGCGAACCAGGCCGCTGACGTGCTTGCCGATGGCAACGGAGCCGCGCCCGACTGTCTCGAGCAGGCCTGCGTGTGGCGGCTCGGTTTGCGCTGCCGTGGTGGCGGCATGCTGCGCCACCAGATTCAGCAGCGACAGATGACGCGGCTGGAACCCGCGCAGTTCGGGCAGCGGGTCGCTCGGTTGCGGCCGTGCGGCATTAAGCAGCAGCCACGCGCCGTTGGTGTCGAGCTGGGTGATGGCCGTGCCGTCCAGAACACGGACCACTTTGCCATCGAGTGCGGGCAAGGCTGACGCGGCACCGACATGCCAGTCGCCACTGGCAATCAGCGCGGCCTGCGTTTCGTCGAAATGCGCGGTGCCTGTTGTCACACCAGACCCAGCGGATTATTGGGATCGATACCGGGCATGAAAGGCAGGCCGCGCTCGCGGTGGGTGACCTGGTAGACGCAGCCGATCCAGTTGCCGATCACGCCTTCGGCGGTGTCGTGCCAGGTGTTGTCGAGTTGCGGCAGCAGCAGCGCCTCGGGGAAGTCGAGCGTCTCGCCCGCCTGCACGCGGCTCTGGTATTCCATCAACAGCGCCTGTGCCTGCCGGTTGAAATAGCGTGCCGGGAAAGGCGGCAACGCAGGCAACTTGCCGGCTGCGGCCAGCAGCAGGTCGCGCTTGTACTCCTTCAGCAGCGACACCGTGTCGTATTCAGGATGGCCCTGGAAAAACACCGTGCGCAAGCCATCGCCGCTCACCGCCAGATGCACGCCCGCATTTGCGCTTTCGGCCAGCACCTTGACCCCCGCCGCCTCGAACTGCGCGCGCGACACGTCGTTCCAGCGCGAATGCGGCACATCGA
>Ga0208375_1000629_pt1 | contig 48429 bp, 41 predicted proteins | sample RifOxyD1_FD_184038 | JGI IMG/M metagenome (GOLD analysis project Ga0208375, IMG submission 184038) | Soil microbial communities from Rifle, Colorado - Rifle Oxygen_injection D1 (SPAdes) | ecosystem: Environmental > Terrestrial > Deep subsurface > Rock core/Sediment | place: Rifle, Colorado... | reverse complement strand
CGTTGCCGTGAGAAGCCCCACGCCGGGAATTGTTTCTAGCAGCTGACAAACTTCATTTTGTTTGAAAAGCTGCTCGATTTTCTTTTCCATTTTTTCAATCCTGTCCATGACTGCCTTGAGTTCCTCCCGCAAATCCAGAAGAATTTCCCGAATCATCGGACTGAGTTTTGAATCCGACTTTTCAATGAGTTCAGCCAAACCAGTGATCATCTTGTGTCTGCTGTCGGGAGTGAGCACGCCATACTCCTGAAAAAATCCCCGTATCTGATTTATTAGCGCGACCTTCTGCTTGATCAGCCGTTCACGCGCCCGGTGCAGACACTGCATGTCTTGATGCTCGAATTCCTTGATTGGAATAGACCGGATATTTGGCCTAAGTGCCGCCTCCACAATGGCTTCTGCATCATTGGCGTCACTCTTGTTGGTGCGGACAAAGGGTTTAACGTATTGAGCTGGAATCAATTTTATTTGATGTCCATGCTTCCTGAGCTCACGGCCCCAGTAATGAGAACTCCCGCAGGCTTCCATTGCTATAAGACAAGGCTTCAACTTGACTATAAATCGCAGCAGTTCACCACGGCTGAGCTTCTTGCGTAGCACTTCCCTGCCAGCTGCATCCACGCCGTGAAGCTGAAAAACTCTCTTTGCCAAATCAATACCAAGTACGCTAATTTCCATAATCGACCCCTCTCTGTTTTTGAATGATTGAACAACAATACAATCACTCTGGCTCTTTGAAGCCGTTTTGAACAGAGCGGGGTCATCCCATTATTAACGCGGGTTTCATTCCCAATAAAAACACTTATCGCGAAAGCCCCCCTCTAACCAAGGCTTACGCCCTCTCAAAAACTATTCATGTTCGACAATCAGACGATCGAAGTCAAACCGCTTATCATGCACGCGTTCCCTAAGGGATTTGATTATTTTATTTTTTGTGCCAGGTCTTACGTAAATTTTCTTCAAGTAGTTTAATGGGATGCCTTCGGCGAAAACAATCTCGGGCCTGTCTCCCCAAATACCATGCTTGGAATAAAGATAGAGTGCTTTCCTTAGGTTGGGATCGTTATTAAAAATACTGGATCTATTGAATTGCCCCAAATCCCATCCTTCGTTTACCCAGAAGTCTGGCCTGTTGAGCAGATCTGTTGAAAAAACCATATTAACCGGTTCATTCATTTCTGCACTCACTGATGAACCTCTACGCCCAGCAAATTCAAACATTTTATTTTGCGCATCATTGCCCTTACGAAAGCTCATGTAAACAGCTTCATTCCACTCTGTACCCGGTCGATTTTTAGGAACGACTGGTTCAATCTTTCTGCTGTTAAAAAAATTAACCAGGGCTTCAACAGAATCAAATCGACTGACATCAGTAATCCCGACTTTCTGGGCAACTTCAGAATTCGTTGTGGCGCTTATCAAGTAATCAGGAAGTTGATAGGGCACACGAGAAATGGAAATCTGACTCCGATTGACAATGCCTGATATCGGGACCCTGACAATGCCGTTCTCTCCCAAGATGGAAATCTCTTTTACTACGACTTCATTACCCATGAAATCCGTTTTCGATAAAGCTGGTAAAAAACGGCCCTGGGCAATTACTGTCCGTCCATTTTGAGATTTTATCAAAATCGATGTATCAAAACCTGCGGTACTCAGTTTACCCCAAAGATCTACGTCATAAGTCGGTCCAAGAGATCCAAGCAACCGGTTCGCATCTTCAAATTTATCAGGCTCAAAGAAAAAGTTTCGCCCCTCTCCTCGATTCCCCTTCCAGCGCATGGCTTTAATGACACGTTCGGACAGGGGAGAAACCACCTGCCACATCAGCTGGTTACACTTCTGATCAATGTCTGATTGAAGCGCCAAGACTGGGGCGGGCAAAATTATCCAAAACCAAAACACCAGTAAAGATGTAGCCCGCATATATTGATTATAGCATAAAACAACTACTGCAATATTACGCCTCACTTTCCGCGCTTTGACGACGTGAGTCTTTTTGAATTTCCCCGAGCCACTTGATGCGTTAATCGCTCGAACGAGATTAAGACGTTATCAAACGAACAACTCGCAAAGATATTCGGCGGCACCATCACTAACTCCGCTTGCCGCGCCAGCGGCTGAAAAGGCTTAAAACCGGCGGCAAGCTTCGCATAACCCCCCTCGACGGCCTGTTCCTTGGCTCCCGTGCGCCATTCAGACGACTACAAGAGGGCTTTCTTTTTCCTATCCACTTGATTTCTCCTCCACCCAACTGAAGAATTCTAACGTCGAATCTTAATCGCAGCATTTTTCACCATCACTGCTGGCGCATCAATCGGTAAACCTATCGCGTGAGAGACGGTCCGATAATACGTGGATTGCTGCAATTTCTTGGATGCCATCATGCCGAGCTGAGGCAATAGAGCCAAGAAAAGGAGCGCGACAACAGGATGTCTTGCAAACAAAGAAAACCATGCAGAAACCAATCCCCATAGGCCCGTCAAAACGTAAACGCAGAGTTTGGCCGCGCCACCAAAAATGCCAAACAGAACAACTGATGTCCAATAAATGAAAGTTGCAATATACTGATGCCGACTGGCCCAACGTGCATATGCACCACCGTACGGGTTGACGTCGGCAAATATTGGCGCAGGATCATGATCCGAGGCCAGACCTCGCACCACGATATGTTTTGGAGGATATTCCTCGTTTTCAATTTCCCATTTCTGTACCGCGTTTTCCATGCGCATACGATTCACTTCCTTGGCTGTAGTAGGGCAATTGTCTCGCCAGGCTCAAATATCTCCACCATTTCGATGTGTGGATGGTCTGGATTCTCTGGAACCCCCGCCCGGACGGCATAAAGCCGCTCCTGCTGGATCTCATCAAGCATTTTAAAAAGTCCGGAGCCGGTAATAATCACAACGCCTTCGTCAAACTTCATCCGAATCTGTTCGCGTCGGCGGGTATTGCGATCAGAGGGACCGCTCAATACTCTCGATGATACATGACGAAGCCCGATATAAGGGAACAGGTCAGGACCATCTTCCGTTTCCACGCGTAGAAACCGCGCTATATTATTTTCAATAACCTCAAATGGCGGTTCGTCCTGGACCAAGTCCGGCTTGGTTCCGCGAGCAGGAGTATTCATAAATCATCCCTCGCAACACGGAATCCGGGCTTTCCACCAGGCTTTTGAATTGCATCTGTCTGTACTGCGGCCTTCCCGGCATCAGGCTTGGCGGCTCCGCTCTTCGCACGTCGTCGCTTCTTGGTTTCTTCCTTAAGGACGATTTTACAGAATCGGCGAACACTGTCGGCAGTGGCCTCCGCCCCGGCCTTGTGCAACATTTCGGCGATTTGCTTGTATCCAAACCTCATTTCACGCGCTTTTTGGATATCTTCTTTGAGAGGAATGAGGCGTTTTATTGCGTCACTCATTCTGCCTTTACCGCGCGGTAATTCTGTATTTAATAGCTCTCTAAAGCGCTCTATTTGTGCATTAGCCATACATTTCATGTCCTCTAATTAAACCACAATAGCACCTTAATTATATATCGACAACCATGATTAATACATTAGTTGTGCATTAATATAGCATTTATATCCACCTAAGGAACCGCCAGGTTCCTTAGGACATAGTGTACTATCAGAATTTGATTGTTTCTGCGTTACGATTGCGTTACGGTTTTAATGTGCTGACGATTTCAAGTGCATACAAGAGTGCAGAAGATGTTGAAAAATACTTCAAAGAACATTTGGAAGTTGGGGACTACTACAACAAGGACGACAAAACAGAAGGCAAATGGCTTGGAAAAAACTGTGAGGAGTTTGGAATCACGGCAGGCTCCAGGGTTGACTCCGAAAAATTCGGTATGCTTGCGCAAGGTCTGCATCCAGTGACCGGAAAGAAGATCACCGTCCGTCAGAAATCCCACCGTAGCGTTTGCTTTGACATGGTGTTCAGCGCACCCAAATCCGTCTCGATTATGGCCATCACCATCGGGGATCGCCGCTTAACAGACGCCCATCATCGGGCAGTAGAGACCGCCTTTCCTTACCTTGAGGCATATGCACAAACACGCGTTCGGCAAGGTCTGGATCGCAATACCCGCGAGCGGCGCATAACCGGCAATGCAATTGCAACCCGGTTTACACACTTTGCATCCAGAGCCAAGGACCCCCAGCTTCACACCCATAATATCGTTTTCAACATGACCTATGACCCCGTAGAAAGGCGATATAAGGCGCTCGACGCACGGGCCATGTTTGATGCCACAAAGTTTGTTTCAGAGGTTTATCGCAATGCCTTGGCCCGCGATATCCGGGCCCTCGGCTACGAGATCGAAGAAGGCCGGCATACCTGGCGCATCAAAGGCGTGTCTCTCGATGTTGAATCCATGTATTCAAAACGGGCCAATAAAATACAGGAACGGGCCGCCGAACTCGAGGCCGCAACGGGCGTCAAGGCTGACACGCGCGGGCGAGCGCTCCTTGCGCTTACAAGCCGTACAAAAAAGGACCACGACATTTCAGACGAAGATTTGCGCAACTTTCAGTTAAAACAACTCAAGCCAGAACTATTCCGGGATCTTGTCCGGATCAAGGAGCAAGCTGAAGCCCGCGTGAACCGGGGAGGGAATGGCAGCACCGTGGATCTTCAAGATACGAGCTATAAAAAAGAGGTAGACAAGCCGGTAGACAGAGAAATCGAAGCCCGTGCGTCGATTCAATACGCTTTGGACCATGTGTTTGAACGCAATTCTGTAGTTAAGCGGGACGCACTGCTTGCCGCTGCACTTAAACGTGCCGCCGGTCGCACCAGCATGGAAGAACTCGAAAAAGAAATCCGGTCAAGCCGGTTCATCCATCGGGGTGATGATGTAATGACCCGCGAGGAGAGGCTGAGAGAGATCAAGCTATTGAAGATAATCAGGGAGGGCAAACGTGTGTGTCCTGTACTTGGAAAGTCTGCGGCCATGACGGCATCACTTGCGCCAACACTATCAAAAGAACAGCACGCTGCAGCCATGACCCTGCTCAATTCCCGCGATCGTGTGATTTTGCTTCGTGGGGCAGCAGGTGCCGGAAAAACATTTACACTTAATGAAATCGTCAAAAACGCTTCTTGTTCTGCAATTGTTACCGCCCCGACCTCCTCAGCCGCCGAAACTCTCCGCAAAGAGGGGTTCCCGGAAGCGATCACGATACAAAAGCTCCTTGAAAATCAAGCAGAACGCGAGAAAGCCAAGGGAGCGCTTCTTATTATCGACGAGGCCGGGCTTCTCTCAACAAAGCAGATGGAGGCTGCGTTTGAACTTGCATGCACAGGTGATACACGAGTGCTATTGGTGGGCGATACGCGTCAGCATAATTCGGTTGAGGCAGGAGACGCCCTCCGTTTGGTCGAGGATTATTCTGTAATCAAACGCACAGAGATTGGCACGATAACCCGACAAAAAGAAATCAAGTACCGCGAAGCAGTACAACGCTTGGCAAACGGCGAGATCGCGCGCGGCTTCGAAGGCTTGGAGCAGATGGATGCCATCAAGGAAGCCAAGTCTGGCGACAGGGGCCGGGCGGTTGCCAAGGAGTACTGCGAAAAAGCAGGGAGTGGCACAAACGTCCTGGTTGTGACGCCGACATGGTCAGAGCACCGTCTTGTAACAGATGCAATCCGCGTGGAGCTTAAGGCGCGTGGCATCCTCAATAAAAAGGGGGTTGAGCTGGATGTGTTCAAGTCTTTGAATTTTACGCGGGTTGAAAAACGATATTCTCCAAATTATGGATCGGGATCGTACATTTCGTTTCATCGTTCGCGCGGCGAATTCAAACAGGGGCAGATTTGGGAAGTTGAGCAATATAAAGACGACAAGATTATGATTCGCAATACAGATGGAACGCAGCGGACGATTGCGCCGGGCGATTATTCGCGGGCTTACGATGTCGTACAAAAAGACCGTGCCGAGTTCGCGCCCGGAGACAAAGTGCTCTTAAAAGCGAACTACACAAGCTCGCGGCACAACCGTCTACCCAATGGAGCGATACAGGAAATTGAACAAATATCTGAGGATGGCCGTATTCACTTCAAGGGTGGACGCATTCTGGAAAAAGATTTCCGGCACTTCACACATGGGTATGCGGTAACATCGCAGGCATCCCAAGGAAAAACCGCCGATCATGTGATTGTTTCTTGTGATTCAACGTCCAGAATGGCTCTTTCTAAAAATCAACTATATGTTTCCTGCTCCCGTGGCCGGGAATCTGTAACGGTCTACACTGACAACAAAGAACGCCTGCGCGATGCCGTTGAGCGATCATCCGCACGAAAGCTTGTACTTGAGAGGATCGTGAGGGAAGGGATATTGCGCAAGAAAGTGATGATGCTCGGCGTGACGATAGAACGCTCTATTGAGATGGCGCGTGACCTCATTGATCGCACCTTTGAAAAATATGTTCGACCGGGGAAGGTAAAAGCGCGGACAGTGGATCGGATACGCGATAAAGAGCACATTCTCGGTTCTTGAGAAGATTATTGGATTCCAGGAGTTCCGGAAAACAGCCCACGTCCATTCAATATTTTTGTTTGTTTAACAAGCTTTACAAGTCCTGATTTTTTAAAAACATAAATATTATGCTTATCCGCATGCCCATCAAACGCAAGGTCAGCGGTTTGTTTTATTAATTGTTGAAATTCTGGCCTGATTTGAAAATAAAACCGCGAAGTAACCGCCATACATATTTCCGCAATCAAAGACATGTCTTCGCCGGTATCCAGTAACGTTGAAATATCCGGCCCACAAAACTCATAATCTGCGTTATTTTGAGATTTTTTTAAAACTTCTCCCCGATCCAAGATCCAAAACAATCTGTCCCCACTATTATCATTGTCATTTATATTTAACGCGCTCCGGACGTTTTCCAAATATGATAAACATGTTTCAAGTGGCAGCATTTTATTGTTATCAGTCAAAGGTATGACCGTGGTCATTTCACCTTTTTGATTGTTTTGTAAATATGCCCTCGCTTTTTCTGCCGCAGGCAATAAGCGGTCATAATATTTGCTGACAGCATCTACGCTACCCCCCACACTTTCTGAAGGAATACTATTTACAACAGTGCGCTCACATTGCGCTAAAAGCAGCGCGTGCATTTGATTGTTCGCCTTGTTTGAAATATTCTTTGCATCTTTATCAGATTCTACTTGTTCTTGATTCAACAATCGAGTTTTGTTTTCGGTTTGGAAAAGCATAAGAGACAAATACTTCATTGGAGCATCCAAAATGTACTCGGCCTCCCGCAAATTCTGGTTATGCGGTGTACGATCCAACAAACATACAAGTCCGAACACACGATCACCAAAAACAATTGGTGCCGCAAAAAGAGTTCTGGTTTGAGTTTTTTTGAACAGCTCTACGCTCTGTGTCAACAGCACCCTGTCTAGTGTAGTAATGTCCCCAACGTACACCGGAATTCTGTCGTTAATGGCAATGGGGAATGGTGCATGAAGGTTTTCCTTCGCCGCTCGGAACGGTACCGCTGCCCATAATGCAAGAATTTCTGGTGCAATATTTTTTCCAGAAAGAAGCCGCATCCTGCTATCTGTTGAATCATAACTGAAATAAAGTGCTTGGCAGGGAAAACAATTATCAATGGAATCAAGAAATGCTGTAACAATTGATTTTTGATCGCCAGAAACAAGAATTCTACGACTAAACAATGTAATAATCTCTCCTGAGCGATGTTGACGTTGAATTGTATTATCTTTTGATTTCTTCATTAGGAGCTGGGAAAGATGGTCTACATATCTTGAGATGATTATCTTCATTTCTTCTTGTTGTTCAGCGTTATTTCGAACACTCTCATTCTCAAAATCAGTAAGTGAAATAGCACCAAAAACCTCGCCACCTGATACAATTGGAATTAAACATGCAAAATCAGTTCTATATTCAATCTGGGTCCCTCCAGGGGTTGCTGGCGCCAAACGTTCAAGCGTTTTTTTATTTACAAACCAAAGAGGGGATTTTGTTTGAATTACTCTAGCAAATTTATTGGGCAGCTTTCCATCATTGATTGGCTTAAATATTCCATTATTGAATGACAAAATAATGGGCCGCTCCGCAAGAAGATAACAAACGGATATTCTCTTTGCATCAGTCGCTTGCGACAACGAGGAACAAAACCGTTTTAATAGAATCTGCCAATCCTCAACTGTTGTTTGCCCTGTTTGCTTCATTCGATCAAATATTCGTGCAACTTCCTTTGTGCGCATAATAAATACTTGATCATCGATGATTTGCTTAAGGTGGCGCACGTTGGCAAGCAAGAACACGCCTGGAATTCCTAGAATCCAGAGGTAGACGCCAGATGTAAGAGGAATTAAGCCTTGAACGGTCGCAGCATCCTTTGTTAGCAATAGCGCAAATGGACTATAATACAGTGGAAGTTTTCTGCGGATTAAAGCAAAACAGAATGCGAGTGTTATTATTGTAAATATCCATCTATTTCCATAAAGAGCCATTTCATTACCAAACGGGATATTCAACAGCGCCGGAACATAAAATAAAACATATGCAATAGAGGCAACAACAGCAGTGCGGTTCTTTAATATAAAAAAAGCCGCTAATATTGGCCCAAACCATAGTCGTGTAGCTATTTCTACAATGTGTTTTGGGATTCCAATGTTTATTAATGAAACATCGAAATAATGACTGTATAAAAAAAGCGCAAAAACAGAAACCAATGTTTGAGCTATCAACCTGCGTTCACCCATTGATTTGCGTACCGATTCAGTTAACAGCAATCCGGCACCTAGCGCTGAAACAAAAAAGGCGGACAGCAAATAAATATGAATGCTAAAAAAACTGAACAAAGAAGCTATTGCATCAATATCCCTTTTATTTCCAAACAATAGATTGGGATTATCCATGCCCAGCTTGTTTGTTCCCATCGGAGAGATACAATTAACGGTTATGCGAGCATCCCCCCGCGACAGACTTGTTAAAGTATGAGTATGAAACTGAAACCAAGATATAATAACATCCGACTTGGCTGAAACTCTTCCCAGATCAGCACCATTTACAGTTATAAAAGAATCCGCAAATGCACTATAATACCCAATGGCCGGATAATCATTATTTTCCCTTATTGTTTCTGGAAGAATGAAATCATAAGTTTGTTTACATATATCAAGAAGACATGTTTTCTCACTTACGACCATCGGAGTAACTAAATGAATATTTTTATTAGAAATAGATCGATTTATAAAATAATCTCGTGATAGACCAACCAAAACGGGCGAAACAATTAAAAACGCAAACAACACCGTTGAGACATTATACTTACGTTTTGTTAGCATTGCCCTTGCCTCCTAGAAATGCAGGAATGTTCAGAATTGGAAAAACAAGAAATCCATAATTTTTACCAGCTATATCTTGAGGCATATCACCATCTTCATCATCACAAATTACAATAATATCTGTGCCCCCCAGCATAAATGAGTCTTCGGAGGGCAGGGACAACAATGTTTGTAGAGCAGGAACTACGTCCTGACGCGTATGACACAATAACCAAACAGCATTTGCGGTGGCGGTAACGTTAGCCAGAGTTGGTATCCCAAAAACGACTGCAATAGCATTGATTCTGCCAGACTTTGAAAATAAACGTATCTGTCGATGACAAATATACCCGGATTGCATGAGTTGATCTGTAAGCACTGGAGCATCATAGGTACTATTTGTAATTCCAAAAGCATTAAGCAATAAGCCATTATAATGGAGGAGATTTGGAAATATATTTGACCACAAATATATATTGGGCTTTTCTATTACAAATGTATTTGCATTCTGTTTTACAAGCGCAGATTGAATTTTAGAGAATTCAAGGACTACTGCGTTTCTGAATAATGAATTGATTTGTTTATTCGGGTTCATCCAAAAATCCCGATTAAAACGTGATTTCAAATCAAATAAAGCAATAAGTGCTTTATTTGTGGTTAAAAATGGTTGTTCACGAGTAAAGAACTCAAAAAGTGCATTTTGTAGCATCTCCTTTCCTGCTCCAGCAATACCACTACTATTACCAAGTTCTTGAATCATCCATGATTCATCACATAATCTGCAAAAACTAACATGGGCGTCAGGTTTTTGTGTGAGAGCCGAGGTGTATCTTCTGAGCCATTGTAATTGATGATTTATTCCTGGAATTAGATATTGTAGCTCGGGTTGTTGTACAAATGCTGCTGCTCTCTTATTAAGCAAGTATCCAGATCGCAATAATATGCTTAGAAAATTCTGTGATCTTTTTTTTTGTGAAGACGAAGACGAAAAAACTTTTTTTGATGCTCCGAATATACGCGCATGCCAATCATCAAGTTTTTGTGTATGATTTGCGCGCAAATCAAATCCAATACGATGCTCGTCAATCCAAACGAATCTTGCGTTTAGTTCAGATTCTTCAATTCGACAAACAGCTCCAACAGGAGGTAATTCATCTTCTGGATTTTTTAGAATAGCGGCAAATCCGGTAAATCCTATGTCAAATAAAGACAATACAAAATGAATTCCACTTTCATTGGGCCAGCATAGAGATATTTCTACTGGAGATGCAAGTTGTTTTCTATTATTTCTAGGAACTCGCTTCATAGACTTTGTACTGTTTAAGCAAAAAACGTATTCAGTTGTACCAGTTGTATTTGAGCGAACAATGCAAAGCCAGGCACTCGAATGAAGTGTTTGCTGATTTGCAGAATATATTCTGATTTCAGCTTGTTCGTTTACTTTTATAGGGATTGGGGCATTACTGCCCAGATCGATTACTATGTGATCTGTATTACAATCCTTGACCTTGCCCCAGAATCTGCAACCAATCCCGCGCACCTCTGCCAACACCACTTCATTAGCAAGAGAAGTAATGTTGGATCTTGGCTTGGAACGCCTTTGAAGCACAGACAGTGTGTCGGGTATAATAAATGATTCTGTATCTGTAGACCGCATTATTCCTTCATATCGATTTTGATCTAGAGAAAAGACGATAGTACCGTCTTGGTCTCCGCTAATATTATCAAGCATTATTACTGCTTCTTTAGAAGAGGGCTTTAATGCTTCGTCTGACAGTAAAATACGGGTTTCTCTATCTTCGCTATCCGACTTAAAGATTACCGGTATACCCAAAATAGCAAGTTCCCGGAACATTCCATAAATAAGTGACCTTCCAGATATTTTGTTATCTTCCAAGGCGCCCCCCTACTCGACCAGATAGCTTTTCAAATGCGTCCCGGAAACACACTGGTAACTTTTCGGCCACCAAGACAAGTTCAGCAAAATCATTTAATAATATAGCTTGATCCACCTCTCCAGATCGACATACGTCATAAAATTGTTCCATTTGTGTTCTATGTGTATGTTCGCTGGCACTTGCTGCAACAAAACCCGCGACCTTTAAGGCAGCAAGTTCCATGATTTGAGAAAAATCGTCCTGTGAACAGGCGGCACGAAACTCAATGCTGCCAAACCTCCTAGGCGCAATAAAAGTATAATCTCTGATGAAATCTTTGGTGCTTGAAATCATTTGTTCATATTGCTTTTTACAGGACGGAATTTTTTTCGGATACGCATTTGCAATATAACTTGAAGGATAATTATCCCGATATACCAACGGACGCACACAATGCGCATTCTTTGCGTTGAACTCATGACTATTCGAAAACAATAACGGAGTAAGATATTCAAAAGAATAAAGCTTTGGCAGAAACTCATAAAAGTTTTCATCTAAGACATTCAGATGTATTTGAGTTGAACAAATAAATGCTCCAAAATCACGATGCCAGTATTCGGGTGTCGGTTTAGATGTCGAACGAGATTTAAACCACTCAAGCCTTTTGCTTGGTACTGTTTCCCAATTTTCAGGTAGAGAGGATAAAGATCCACCAAGTTTTCTATGAATGCCATGTTTCTTGAGAACAGCATCAAGCATGCCCCAAGTATCATTATAAATATTACTTAAGGTCACCACGCTCTTCAAGGGCGGCAGAGATACTTCAAGAATATGAGTGCAAAAATCATTTTTTATTGCAATATATCCACCAGCCATATCGTGATTAACCGCCAGCGGGCGATTATCGCTGTCAGATGCACGGACATGATATTCTCCATCACAGAGTTCAGCAAATACCGTTTTTATGTCCTCTAAACACGGCGCTTCTGATCCCTTGAAAATAAAATGTTCCTGCTCAATGCCAATTCCAATATCTTTTGGATTTTTTGCCCATGGTTGCAACTTTTGATCACAATGTATATTATTCATCTATTTTGTTCGCCGGGTAGGCAGCACTGATGGCCGGATAGTTTTATCGTCTGTTCTTTCGCGGACTCGTGCCGCAGCAACTCCACCAAGTGCAAATAAAACTTTGTTGCCCAAAGTTGGATATTGTTCAATGTGACCTTTCAAAAGCTTATTGTCAAAAACCAGGATTTCACACGGAGTTGTTGCGCGCGCAAAAGCAGATCTAGGTTGCTCGTCCAAAAAAGCAAGTTCACCAATGCAATCTCCGGGCGCATTTCGAACGCGAAAAATTCCAGTGGACGAAAAAACACTAAGTTCTCCTGAGACAAGAACAAAAAGTGAATCCGCCCTATCTCCTTCTGAAACAATTAGTGAATTGACTGAATACCGCTTTAATTGAGCGATTTTGAGAAGACTACAAACTTCATTGAACGTAAGATTCTTAAATATCTGACAATTTGCTATGGCTTCCGCGCTTTGTATAAACCCCATTTTAGCTGCCGCATGCCATGGATAATCCAGCCAACAGATATATGCACTCCTATCTGTTAACGAAGGAATCTTTCTTGTTGCTTTCAATGCTGAGGCAATCCCCTTGGGATCAGATGATAATAACGGAACTATATCTGTACAGCTATGCCAGAATCCATCAGTACAAAGCAAAATCATGTCTCCACTGGAAAGGCGGACCTCCTTTACTATAATAGATGAAGATGGCGTTTCATCAAATATTGGGAAAATACTTTTTTTACTGTTGTCTCGAAAATAGCTACGAGCTGTTCCTTTTTGTGCACACAAAGCAATATCAGCCACTGTAACGAGAATGGTGATAGAACCATTCAGGAATGTTGACTTCAATTCCTCGGCAGTTGCATGTGCTGTACTTATTGCTTCCTGAATCGCAGTGATTATAACAGGCTTGGCAATTGCCATTTGCTCAATAAATTTTGTTTCAGTGTTTTCGGTCGATACGTTGGTGCATAGATTCATCTTTGCCGCGACAAGCATTGCTTCAGCAATTTTGTCAGCTTTATCTGAGTCTCCTCCGTCAACCAGAATGAAATTGTTACTGGTTTTTTCTATAAGTCCCAAATCGGAATGTATCGTGCCATTGCTTTTGAAAGTTGCACCAATGAATCTGGCGCCAATTCTTGAGCAGCACTTTTGATGTTTATTATTATCCATTATTTTATAGACATCCCGCTTCTCACAACGGAAATTTACAACCTTTCTGCTTACTATTATTTTGTTGCAATGTCTTTCGTGTGGCAATGTAATTTTGCCAAACCGGTGAAACCTGCCCGCTTCGATGAATGCAAATGAATTTTACCCCAAAGGTCGGCACAAACAATGTCGCGAAAAAGCATTTCAAATAGACTGGCCGCGTTATGTTATTGTGACACCATGTTTGCCGGTTCTACAGACCATCAAAAATCCGCGAAAGAGACACGCCCAGCGCCCGGGCGATACGGGCCAGCATTGGAAGACTGGGAAGTCGCTTGCCGTTCTCAATATCCGACATATAACCCTTGGAAATATCATTTTCGTAAGCAAGCCGTTCCGATGTGATGTGCTTCCCTCTCCGGATTTTGACAATATTCTTTCCAATCGATTTTGATAGTTTTCGCATAGTTGCATTGATTCGCTGTCTGCGAACCCCTACTATAAAGTTAATAGAATACCGGCTCAGACACGTTCGCCCACAGCGAACATTGCGCTGGTAAAATACCACAATATTTTGTTATCCTGTTTATAATGCTGCAAGGAATTCGACCAAGGGTTCTTCTAGTGGAAGACGAACATGATCTTGTTTGGTGCATGATGGAGGGGCTTTCACACCATGTAGATATTCAGCACACGGATTCCGCCGTTGAAGCCATGCGGATCATTCGGGAGAGCGCTCAATTAGACGTCCTCGTATGTGATCGTCAATTGATTGAAGGGCAAACACCTAACGGGGTCCATGTAATCCGAGCTTTTCGGGAAAAGTGGCCAGATCGTCAGGTGGTTTACATCAGCGGTGACGCGCCGGAGGGTTTGCCGGATGACGAGCAAGAGACGGTGCGCGGTACATCGGTTTTATTGAAGCCCTTCTCGCTCAATGAGTTGCTACTACTGCTTCCTGTTGATGTTGACCGTTAAGGGGTAGCGACCCCATCCATCGCTACCGAACCGAACCGCCGTTCAAGAGCATCGTGGGCTTCATTTCGAATCATTATATCATCTTCTTCAGATGAAACCACATTCGCTTCTCCGCTTGTTTGATCAATGACAAGAGAAGAATGGACGTTTTTCTCGTAATAGACAGATAAAAATGAATTTTGAGCGGGCCCTGGCCGCTGCGCAAAATCTGGACAAATAGACCTGATCTGATCCAGAGATAAAGTCCTTCTCCACTCCATAAACTGCAATTCCAAGATCCTTTTTTCTTCCTGCTCGCGCTTACGTTCCTTTGCTTCAAGAAATGCCAAATACTTTGCCCGCGCCCCGTCAGTTGGCGAAACATAATTGGGCGGCGGTGTATAGACCGCCCCACGACGGACAATCCCCATAAAAAAGTTCAATGGATCTCCTTTGATCGAACGGCCTTTGTTATTTCTAGAGAGATCGAAAGCAAAAAAATCTATGGAATCCTGAAGTTCCTTGGATGTCAGCTTCCCCTGCAAAGCTACCTGCCGAACGTGCGTCATAGTGAAATTAATACCTTCCAGCGGCTGAATCTCAATGGCTGCCCACTCGCCGGTAATTTCTGCTCTATTGATTACCGGTGCCGGTTGGACTTGCGCCAAGACAGGGGGCGCCCCCTGTCTCTGGTTTGTCTCTACTTCCAAGAAAGATTGCGGTTGAGCCTGCCCCAATAAGAGTTCCTGATAAATTTCGCGGTGTAGTTTATACCGGCTCCACCCACCTCGCCCATCTTTATATCCGGTCCGAATGATAATGCGCTTATGACCCAAACGTTGCATCGTCTTCTTTATAGACGTGAAGGGAGCCGCAACTCCTTTTGCAACAAACTCAGCTGACATCGGCCCGGTTTCGTTCCCTCCCCTTTTCAGGCAGCTGTCAAAAACGAACCTCACAAGTTTACTCTGAAGACCAGACAAACTGGCGAACGTCTCACTCGGACCCAAATCGGAGACCATATCCGGCAAAACAACCTCATCTTTAGAGAATCGAACTGATGCGGTCTTTCTCGGTTTGGGTATCAGTACTTCATCCCTGGTCACAATATTTGGCGATTCAGTTTGGATTGAATTCACTACCTGCGGTTTAGTGTCTTGCCGCAGCAACCCCCCTTCTGACCTGTGTAAATCCACTTCAGTTCGCTCAAACGCCTGCACAGGGGGTATAATGACCATCGGCGATTCTAAGATCTCTGATTGCGGGGGCATTACTTGTGTGGTGGCTCTAGCTGGTGTCACGACGCTGGTGCTATTAGCAAGAACCGAATCATTATTTCTATTAAGCAAAAGAGCACTTTGTTTTGTCAAACGAACGGAAGGCTCAATCTCTTCCCAAGGCGCTAAGGTCTTGGTTTTCGGCGGCAGCTTGGCTACTTCCGGTTTCATAGCCGGAAGTGCCTGACTACGCTTTTTTAGATCGTTCAGCGAAAGTGCCACGGTGCTGATTCCCCTCCCCTACCTTTGGATTTTTTACAGCTGTGCCTCTACAACACGATCAGTAGAAACCGCCTCCAGCGGATTTGCCATCTCTATCCCCTGCTCTGTCTGCTTATGTTTTTTCTTGGCGGCCTCCAAAACTTTCATCCAGATTTCAACCAGAATTTCCCGCATCTCGTCCGCCTGTAACGATGTGGGAGCATATTCGGGCAGAGAAATACGCATTGCGACTGCTTCTTCGCCAGCCGTACTTTCGCGAATGGCTCCGTGACTACAGCCGGATACATTCGAGTGGTACCAGTTCCGAATTTCTGCACTAAGCTTTCTAGTCGAGGTGAACCGTGTTGGAACAAAGACTGTTTCAAAACCAAGTTTCATCCCGTCATGGAACTGTCTGAGAAACTTATGAAACACGTTAAAGTTGCGAAAATTATTAATCTTGCACTCAAGTGGGGATACAAGCACATCACATGCCGTAAGAGCATTTGTAACCAACCTGTTCCAGTTGGGTGAGCAGTCCAGGATAATAAGATCAAACTGCGACTGAAGAACATCAATTACATTCCCTTTGAGCCATTCTTCGTGGCGATTTTCAAAAGAGATCGCTTTTTCCAGCTGAACCAGTTCCGGTGTTTCCGGAATAAATTTCAGAGTTGGGATATCCGTATCAACCAAAAGACTATCGAGGGTCACATCCCCTTGGTAAAAATCATAGAGCCCGCGGGGACTTTCAAGCTTTAGAATTGCAGATTCCATGCTCTCAGATTCGTCAATATCAGCATTAAGTCCAAGAGCACCACTAATGTCACCCTGTAAATCCAGACCAATCACACACGTGCGAATATTGTGAAGAGCGGCGGTTCTAGCTATATTTAGTGCAAGAGTTGTTTTTAAAACTCCACCTTTGAGTGTAAATGTGGATAAGACAAGTGGCCTCTGTGGTTTTTTTAGATAACCATAGCGTTCTCCGATGATTGGAAGATCGGCGATAGTCCACATTCGTCGTTTGATCGCTCCGGTATCATATCGCTCTGGTGTCGGAATTTGCCCACCCGCTTCGGCTTTAAGTAATGTGTTTCGGTTGATTTCGGACCCGAAAATATCGAGAACTTTTTTTACGGTAAAATTTGCGCCCATATATTCCCCCTACTAGTTAATTAAAACGGATTTTTATTTTGCCGTCAATAAATAAGTAGAGTTTATTTTTATAATATCGCGCAGAGGCTCTACCGCCGAAGGAACGCAAGCAGGAGGTCATTTCGATGTATCTGTGTTATTTGTGGCATAGCACCATATCAGCTACCGAAAACAAACGAGGTGTTCTCAGTAGTAAGTAGTTTTTAGTTCTTAAATTAATACTAACTACTACTAGCGGCGAAAGTCTCCACTTGTGTCTTCATCTGTGGCTTCGGTTTGTCTTTTGTTTGTCTCCAGTAGCCAGTCATGTATGACCGGCTGGTGCGAATGTAACCTTTATATTATGCGTTTTATATAGGTTGGATCTGTTCCAAAAAGTAGAGACACTGTCTTTGGTTGGTCTTTACTTTTGTCTCTACTATCGTCCTTACTTGTTTGTGAGAGCGGTTCTGGTTTGGTTGGGTGTCTCTACTTGTGTAGGCGTTGTGTCTTCGGTTTGTCCCCGCTTGTGGCTCTGGTTGTCTCTGGTTTGTCTTGGGTTGTGTCTCTACTTCTGATTTTAATTTTGCTTAATTTTGGCTGCTGTCCTTGGTTTGTCTTCACTTTATATTTGTTCCATCAGGACTGCGATGGTGCTGTAATAGTGGAGACAAAATAGAGACAGATTCCCCGCGTCCTTTGTTGCCAAACAGAAGACGGGGCTAAATTAAAAGTAGAGACGCGTCGTGCGGTTGTTGTCTCTACTTTTGTGTCCTCGCTTGCTTTGACTGTTGGGTATACCTTTTGAGGGCGCGTCATTAAGGGCCTTATCGGTAACGATTATGATGGGTCGGGGGAAAAATAAAGTAGAGACAGCGGGGCTTGGTGTGTCTCCACTTTTGTGGTCTTCGGGGTTCGGTAGTGCTGGTCCAGGTTTTATGCTCAGGCGTGTAGAGGTTGGGCGCTGGGTTGAATAATGTCTGTTTCTGATCCCTCGCATGTGGCGAGCAAGTATTCTTCAATTTTTTTTCTCGAAAACCTTCTGTGGCCACCGGGGGTGCGGGTTGTCGAAATGGCGCCAGAGTCAGCAAGTCCGCGGACCATGTCTGGTTTCATGGCGAGAAGCAGGCAGGCCGTTCTAAGGGTAATCGTGTCGAGCGGGTGGGGGATGGCCTCTTTTGGCTTCTTGGGCGCTGGATGACTTTTGTTTATTCCGTCGAGCCCTTTTAAATATTCAGCGATTTGAATCCATGCCGCCAGTAGTGCGCGACCGCCCTGTTGCGGGGTCGGCGGGTCAAAAGGAACAACTACAGGGATAGGCATGTTAAAGTCGGGGGCGGTCACAACAAGGTGACGATTTACGATTCGAGATACGAGCGCATAGTCGTCGTACCGATAACGCCTGCTTTTAAGAGAAGCGGCAGAAGGGTTTTCTGGTGTTTTGTCCTTATTTTTCGACGCGTTGTGTGCATGTAAATTTTGAGCCATAACTCGATTCTAGGAAATCTCGGGAATCTAGTAAAGCTCGATTTTTATTTTCAAAAAGATTTTTGGCTGAAAGAAGGAGTAAACAGCCATTATTTAATTGCCGGAAAGTACTATTTCCGGCAACCTGAGTATTGTGGATGAATATAATGATACAGGCTGGCGGGATGCGCCGCGTCAAAATCACCCTGATGCTGCCTTTTTGTTCTTTTGCCGGATTTACCTCGGAAGCCCGCTTTGTGTGGTTTTATCGTCGCTAAATGCATGTGGACCCGGGGTCTGTGATCGAAATTGGTGATGGAAGGGGGTAGGGAGTGGACAATAACTTTATGGTGGAGACGGCAAGAGAAGATTTTGAATCCCCCCGCCGAATGGACCCCGTTGCGCAGGCTCAGGATCGGGATCTTATCGAGACATGGTTATCAGGCAAGGCGTCAACAACAAGAATGGTGTATTTTCGGGTGGCGGCAGAACTTGGGGCCGCGCTTCATCCAAGGTCTTTGCGAAACGTAACGCTTCAGGACCTTCAGGGGTTTATTGCGATCAAGTCATCGAGAAAGCCCGACACCCTGCGGCTGCGGATCGCGATTGTTAAATCAATTTTTTCCTTCGCCCAAAAGACGGGATATCTCCCGGTAAATGTGGCCGCGTTCCTTTCGTCGCCAGTGTCGCAGTCTGATCTCTCTAAACGCTACATTTCCGAAGAAGACGTGATGCGGATGATCGCGCACACCCGTAAGCCCCGCGATCTCACGATTCTCAAGGTGCTATATTCCGGTGGCCTGCGGGTCAAGGAGCTGTGCGGGATCTCATGGGAGGATGTTTGCGAGCGCGAAAACGAGAGGGGGCAGATTTCCATAAAAGGGAAGGGGAGCAAGATCCGGGTTGTGGTGATCTCGGCCGGCGCTTTTCAGGATATGGTTGCTCTTCGGGGCGCAGCTCGGGCTTATGAACCGGTGTTTCGGTCTAGAGAAGGAACCCGGCTTTCGGATCGAATGGTGCGCGAAATCGTCCGGCAAGCGGCGTTTCGCGCAGGAATCGCCCTGCACGTTTCCCCGCATTGGCTCCGGCATGCACACGCATCTCATGCTCTTGACCGCGGGGCACCGATTCATCTCGTTCAGGCCACCCTTGGGCATGCTTCCGTTGCAACGACCGGACGGTATCTTCATGCGCGACCGCAGGAATCGAGCGGGAGGTTTCTGGGAGTTTGATTTTTTGATATGTGGGAAAAGGGGATGGGGCCGCTACCCCATTTAGAAGACTACAAGAGGGCCTTTGAAAATACTATACATAGTGGTATTCTTCGAATTCAATGGCCACAGTAAATGATCTTCTTCAACTTTTTGGAGCAATCGCGGAAAACGACTCTGCAAATGCAAGGTCGATCGCCTTAACTATTGCCGACAAAGAGGGGAAAAGAGGACATCGTAGCGCAGAACAATTATTAAAAGGTGCGCTTGCAACTATTTCGTCGCATTCACACGCAAAAGAAATCGTTCGGCATGAGGAAATATTAAGCCGAGCACTGACGCCCGTTACCGAAAGCATTCAACTCGAAGATGTTGAGCTGTCGCAGAACGTGAGGAATGAACTTCTGTCTGTTATCGAGGAGTTTATTTCACGTTGGGAGCTGAGAAAGGCGGGCATTCCCAATAGAAGCCGCCTTTTATTTATCGGACCGCCGGGATGCGGAAAGAGCGCAACTGCGAAAGCACTCGGAAAGCAACTCAGGCTCCCTGTTTTCGTTCTTAGATTCGATGCGCTGATTGGATCGTATTTAGGTCAAACCGCCCAGAATCTCCGCTCGATCTTCGATTTTATACAGCGGTCTCCCTCGATTGTCTTGATAGACGAAATTGATGCTATTTCGTCGGCCAGAGGTGGGGCGCGTGACATTGCGGAACTTGATCGAGTCGTCATTTCTCTAATGCAGCAATTGGAGCTGGCAAACCCGGCGGGGATTCTCGTTTGTACGTCGAATTTGCCACAGTCCATTGACTCAGCTGTAATGCGCAGGTTTGACTCAGTACTTAAATTTCCGAAACCTACCCAAAAACAATTACGCTTATTCGGCTTGAAGTTGGCGCGAAGCTACCTTCTGAGCCTTTCTAAGAAGACACTTGCCAACGTACAGAGAGCGGTTTCATTCGCAGAGGCCGAACGTCTAGTCGTCGGAGCAGCAAGAAAAAAAGTTTTAGACGAATCAAGACAAGGGCGAGGATGAGCGGCCGAAAACACAAATCGCCATCTCGTCATTTTTTCCTAAACGAACGCCATCAGCTCACCAAGACAGAAAAGCCTGGCGGTGGTGGTCATCCAAAATATGTTGGGATTGATTGGGCGCAAAAAGGACGCAAACTTGAGTCGACCGCCAAAAAAGTACGCGAACAATACGCCACTACCGCAGACCCGGTCAAAGACTCGCATTATTTTATGGTCGCTTTGCCGGACAATACCCTAAGAAAACATTCCGATGCTGGCGGGAAAAGTAAAGATTATGCCGAGCCAGTAGATTTTTCAACAAACTACCCAATGGTTTTTCACCGGCTTGGCATGGACCTGCTGCGCCTTGATTCGCAGGGGCGCGCGCTTGTACATGTAACGCCATCGCGCCTTGAGGCTGTTGAAGTTGTTACCAGAAATCTTCGAAACTCTGGCGCAAGAGAACAGGAACGATGGGCGGCAATAAATGGATTCGATTTGACGCCATGGACAGAGAAGGTCGACGAAGCTTGGCTCAGGAATGGGATCGGTAGTACTACTGGGGAGGCAATCTTAGAGTTGCAGCCATTGCTTTCTAGAGCAGACGTTGACCGCGTATTGGGTGGTATTGTTGGACATCTGTCTCGTCAAAAACAGGAGCGAATTCTTAGCTCAGGGACGGATTACTCGGGGCGGCATTGGTTTCGCACTTTTCTTACTTCTGAAACGATTAGAACACTTGCGGAAGATTTTCACTCAATTCAATCCCTTCATCCGCCGCTTGCGACCATCGTACAAAGTTCAGACATTCTTGCGGGGTGGCAAGAGACTGCAATAGGAGTTCAAAGCATTGTCGATCCGAGCATCGACACATTGCCCAGTGTTGCTATTCTCGATACTGGGGTTTCAGATAATCATCCTTTATTGGCGCCTTATTTCCGCAATCGTTACATTGATCCGCAGTCAATTGGCACTGTAGAGGGAAACCATGGAACTCAGGTCGCTTCAAAGATCGTTTTTGGCCACTGTTGCCCAACAAGTCAGATTGGCCTGTTGACTGACTATCGCTGCAAATTTGCCGATATTTTGATCACTAAAGACGCCCAGCATATCGAAGATAAAGCTGTTGTATCGGCCCTCAATTCGGCGGTAAATAACTTTCGCGATATTCGGGTTTTTAACCTTTCGTTTGGTGATCGAACGCCACTCGAGTCTTTCGATGAACAGGACCGGAGAGAAAAACTCTCACAATTGCGCGAGCTGGACAATTTGATTTTTAACGAAGACGTTCTTGTGGTCGTTGCGGCTGGTAATTCACCGCAGGGGGTCCAACCCAATCCCCCTTATCCCAAATCACATGAAGACCCGCTTTGGCGCCTGCCGGCGTGGGCACGAGGATTCAATACTTTGGTGTGCGGATCTTTTGTCGATGAGCTTCGCGCCAACGGGGCAACTCGTACCAAGGGTTGGCCGAGTCCATTTTCGAGAGTGGGCCCAGGGGTGTCTGATGCGCCAGTTCCTAATTTTTCCGAGCATGGTGGCGACACAGACGTTAATTACAATGGCGCCCTTGGCGTGGCCGTTTGTGATCAGAATGGACGTTGGCGAGAGACTTGCGGGACGTCCTATGCTGCGCCTCTGCTGGCAAGAAAGGCCGCACATGCCTTTAAGGAACTTGGGCGCTTTTGTCAGGGCGAAACACGCCCTTATTCCGCTTTAGTTAAAGCATTTATGGCACACGCCGCCCGCTTGCCAGACGGCTCCCAACAAAACAATGTTACGGCCCTTTCAGAAAAAACCCTCGGAAGAGGTGTCGTTAATCTCGACCTTCTTTTTTCGCCCGACGAGAATGCTGCTATGTTCTTTTGGCAGGGCATTCTCGATTCTCCGAAGGATGTTCTACGAGTTCAAATTCCAATACCGCAGGACTGGTTAGCCAAGGCCGGAAAGCCAAAAATGCGTGCAATCTGGGCTTGGGAGAGCCCCGTGCATGACGGTATCGCTGGCGTTTGGAGTTGCCGACGGGTCAACCTTGCGTTCCGCACTGGACCCGATTGCAAAAAACCTTTCGTTGGGTCACGGGGGGATCATAGTCACACCTCCTATACGATTCGCGAGAAAATTGTCGATTTAAGCGGGGATGCGTTGAAGAAAAAGAGCGTGATACTCTCAGGCGATTCTTGGCTGTTCGAACTCAGCTATGCTCAATTAGCGGACTATTATCCGGTTCCTGAGGTCTCTCCAAAACAACGGGTGGGATTAGTTATCGAACTCTCGGACAACGAAGGCAAGGAAAGCCCACAGCGCTTTGTTCAAGCACTTTCACTCGCAAGTACTTTTGACCGACTGACAACTGCGCCAATCAAGATGGCGCCACCAATACCCATCAAGGTATAGATATCTATAATGAGCCTGGATAAGCTTGTTAGGGGTTGCGGCCCCATATTAAGCCGGCCTCCGTGATATTACGAAAGCTTGCTCGGCTGGTAAATTACCAATTCCGTTTATTTGCAAACGTGTCTTTGAGCGTGCGTGGAAAGCTCCAGCGCGGCTTCTTGGAGGCAGGACGTGCTTTAACCATTATTTCTTCTTTTGTGAATGGATTGATGCCTTTTCCTGCTTTGCGGGCAGCAACTTCCTTGCGGACGATTGCCCCGATTACCGGAAATCTTACGCGCTCACCACTTGCGGCGGTCTTTGCGGCAGCAGTAAATGTGTTTTCGATTGTTTGTTTGAGTTCAGTCCTATTGATGCGGACCTGGCCGTTTTTGGTCATGGTCGCAATCTTCATGATTTGTTCGTGTAATTCGTTTATCAAATGAAATTTCTTCTTTGCCATGGGTATAATACCTTCCTTTGTATAGAAGATTACGGTGCCATATTTTATTCTGCAAACACAAATCCCATGAAACAGGCTGGTTTTGTGTGTCGGATGAAAAGTCAATTACGCGTTTGACGCACTGGCAGGGATTCCCAGTCTGGTGCTCCTTTTCCGATGATTCCGCAAAGATGATCCATCTTCGGAAAGCTTTCTGCTTCAAATCCGGTCTCAAGGTAAATGGTTCGAAATCCCAGATCATAAATTTTGCGTGAAATCTCTTCACCACGGATTCCTTCCCCCAGGTTGGAATCAATGAAAATAGGCGTTTCGAGCGCGATTCGTTTCGACCTTGCAAAAAAATCCTCAACACGACCAAATGTAATAAGATTTTTGCCTTTGACTCTAGCATTAAGGGACCAGTTGCGCCGGATCATTGCATCATCGTCAATTAAAACGGCATCGCAGATGATTGGTGCCGATGGATCGTCAATACGTACAGGCACAAAACCAGCCAATCCCTTCGGAATGAGACGAACACCGAGGCGGCGGCATTCAGCCATGATCTGTTTTTCTTCATAACGGCTAGTGACGAGAATGCTTTGAGGACCGACATTAAAGGTTTCGATTAAATTGAGACCCGTTTGTTTATGGCCGAGCAGCTCATAATCAGCAAGGAAAAGAGCTGTCTTTGCTACATCACTGAAATCTCGAATCCAGGCTGTTAACTCGTCGGGAGTCGAGAGGTGATATACCACAATCCCGGCATTTTTGACTTTCATCTCATCAAACCGACTCTGCCAAATCTGATGTACGGAAATATCATCATCCAGTATCACGACCGCATTAGAAGGAAAGAGTAACAGCTCGGACACAAACCATTCTGGTGCAATATCTGTAGGAAGTTGCAAGATAACAGAGGTCCCTCTATCAACCTCCGACTGGATTTGCAGCGAACCGCCCCATGAATCCAGCCATGTACGGGCATGACACAGGCCGAGCCCGGAGCCACGGCCCTCTTTTCCGTGTGTTTCTCCACGTTGCCCGAGGCGAGTAAGCACTTCAGCAGGAATACCTTTGCCGTTGTCCGCAATGGTAATTTCGATTTGCTTGTTCACCATCCGCAATAAAACGGATACTTTTCCGCGACCGGGAAGTGCCTCCACTGCATTGTCAATGAGGTTTGAGAGAACCCGCTTGAACTCTCTTGAATTGACGCGGGCAAATATTCCGTAGGATGAATCATCAATCCTGAAATCAATGTCGATATTGATTTTCGATCGATACTGGTTACGTTTTTCAGTAATCAGCGGATCTATCAAGCCAGACAACAGCTGGTTACTTGCGCTATCGGAGTTGGAATCTGTGGTGGGTCCGTCGGATGACGTTAGGAGTGTCGATTCCTTCAGATGTCGGTTTTTCTCGATCAAGCTATTTGCTATATCTTTTATACGGTTTACGGCACTGCGGATAACGATCCTGTCATCTTCGGGCAGTAGTGCAACACGGCTCGCCATGGAATCAAGTGCTGATAGGGGACTTCGGATGTCGTGCGCCACCTGTACGGCCAGATTGTTTAATTTCTCACTAATGGCAGATTGCAGTCTGCGCTGAATCACGTCATTTTGGAATGCGATCTGATATACCTTCTGTAATTCAACTGGAATCATATTCATGTCATTTTCATGTTGATCTGTACGATGAATTGTCCGCCCGAACAAAGCAGCATAATGAATGATTTGATGCGCCAACAGCTCGCCCAGTATAAGAGCAACAAAGCAGCCAATAGCAACACCAAAAAATACGATGCGAAATGACCCCACGTCTTGATGCAGAAAATTAACCGCCACCAACAAGGAAACGCTGATGATGCCAATAATGATTTGACGTTGTTGAATAACAAGGCTTTTGCCGGAGCTTAACCGGTCGGGCATATATGTCTCGTCGCCAATGACGGCATTGTTTGTGGGGTTGTTTTTCAAACCAAAAAAAGCATAAGAAGTGGCTATTACGCCGCAAAGCCACAAAAATTCGTATTCAGTCAAGCTATAGCGATCGCCAGTTAGCAGTGTTGAATAAATACCCCAGTTTCCAAGTTGTATAACAACGCCGCCAATGGCGAGTAGCGAAAATGTTTTATCTAATGAAAACGCAAAAACAAGCACAGCCAGAAAGAAAAACGACATTGCGAAGATTGAATTGAATATCAGCTCCAGCAAGAGGAAGGTAAAACCGCCAGTTTTATAATGTGTAAACATCAATGGAACAAGAATTTCAAACAGTACCGGTATTGCAAATAACAGAGGCAGCCAAATAATTGCGATAAATCCCGCAGTATGAAAACTTTTCCGTATGTGTTGCCAAAAGCCAATACAAGCAAACGAATATCCGACTGAATATAAAAGAGTCGTGAATGAAAATGTAATAAATGAATTCGGAAGTTTAAGAAGATAATGAATAATTAAATATGAAAAATCCGCCGGTAAAAGAAAACAAAAAAAGATCAGAAAATATTTAAGCTTTTTGCGGTTGTGGTTGTTGAATGAAAAAAAGCAAATTATTGCAGCCAGCTCCAACAGGCATTCTGTTGCAACCGTTATTAGGCCAGCCGGAGATTGCTTGTCAAAAACATAACGATCTATATAAAAAAACAAAAATCCAACAAACCACATGACAGGCAGAGCAAAATGGACCAGCAATTTCTTGTTCAATATCTTTTTCATGATTTGCATTAAATAATTTATTTACTCCAGATAAGCACTTTCGATTTAAGTTGACCAAAAGAACGATATTCGCCAAGTTCAAGCAATCCGGCATCCAAAAAGTCATGCTTATAAAAAAACTGCAATGAAATATCATTTGAAACCGGTTCAACTAAAATGTCTGTCAAAATACCAGAGGTTGCGTTCTTTAAAACATATTCAAGCAGCCTGCGTCCAACCCTGTGACCCTTCATTTCCTTGGATACACCAATCTGATAAAGATATTCATGATTGGCAAAATCGAATTCAAACGAAGGCGTAAATCGACCGTGGGCCGAGTGTTCGCTTTTATTGCTTAATAAATCAGTAAACTCCGCAATGGGGGTCATCAGAAGATAACCAACGGTCTGTTTGCCGGTTTCGCTAGTTTTGTATTCTGCAATAATTAATCGACCACCTTTTTGTATTATGCTCATCAGTTCTTCCGCATTAAACAGGCTGATCAAAAACCCTTCTTTTGAATTTGCGGTTTCGCGTGTTGCAATTAGAGAGGACTGAATGGCTAATACATCAGTAATGATTTTCGTCAGAATCTCATGTGGGGCCGTAGAAGTGTTGGATGTAATTAAAATATCGTTATTTTCAAGGGTATCTATCATGGCGCTTTACCTTCGATGGCGGATCGTTTTTGTATCGCACGATACTCCAGCCATGTACTTTCGAGTGCGTCGAACGCCGGGCGGATTTCAAGGATGGTGTCTGAAGCGGTAAGAGCGCCGACATCATGGTTCTGCAGGACGAGTTTTATGCCCGCTATCAACCCATTGATCTTGTGCGAAATTTGCTGAGCGGAGTCCGGGGCGGGGCGGATTTGGTTCATTTGTCATTCCTCCATAGATGCGATAAAAAATTGCTTTTGTGATTTTCAAATCACTACTTGCGGCTATTTGTTTCAAATTGTTTTCATCCATACTGCGGCGTACCGATTCTTGTTCTATCATATCGACAAAACGCGGCAGGCCGATCTGTTGAATCAGAGAATATTGTTCATTTGACAACACTTGTTGTGGTTCGATCGATGTAATGCCGCATTTAACGGGTCCGGATAACATCTCTGGGGTGATGTAACCGCATGTTTCGAGCTCAAAAGCTTCAATAACCTGTTTAAGCTGGCGGATATTGCCGGGCCAGGAATATTTCAGCAGAATGTCGCGCGCCTCATCCGAAAGAATAATCTTCTGCGGCAAATGATCAAGAAATCTCTTGATGAACTGCGGAATGTCGTCTGGCCGTTTCCTCAGTGGTGGGATATTAAGAGTTATTCCTGCAATACGATAAAACAAGTCATCCCGGAATTTGTTGAATTTAATGAGCCGGAGGAGATCTTCTTTGGTGGCTGAGATGAGCCGGAAGTTAACCTGAATTTCCTTGTTAGAGCCAAGCGGGTAGAATTTGCGTTGTTCTACGGCTAGTAAAAGCTTTTCCTGTGCCCGTGGGGAGAGGCTGCCAATTTCATCCAGGAAAAGAGTTCCATTGTTGGCAAGCAGCATCTTTCCTTTTTTCGCTGTGTCGGCACCTGTGAAGGCGCCTTTTTCATGGCCAAAAAGTTCGGATTCAATCAGGGAGGCGCTCTGCGCACAATTAAGATGCACAAAATTGCCAGGGGCGCCAGATAGGGCATGAATCAGGGTCGCGACGGACGTTTTACCGACACCCGTTTCTCCGGTGATAAAAATGGATTTATCGGTCATTGAAGACGCGACTGATCTTATTTCATTTTTAAGATGAGTGTAGGTAGTTTCAAAGTGGCGCGCAAAAAGGTCGTCAAGCTGTGTGGCCGCTGCGAGTGAACGTATTTTGCAAATAAGTGTATCGATTTGACCGACAAAACGGGTTTTTGGGATAAAGGAATTGATGCCGAGGCTGAAGAACTCTTTTGCCGTTTCGTCATCGTCATGGCCTGTAACGATCGCAAAATCCCGGATTCCGCGCGTGAGACACTGTTTGCAGAGTTGGATTCCGGTTTTTTCTCCGTTCAACTCATGGTCGATTATTACAAAGGTGAAGCGGCGCTCGCTCAAGAGTTTTTTGGCGATGTCTTTATTGCCTGCCTCAAATACGGTGATGCCGCCAGCACGCAAACGAGTAGCGAGGTTTTTGCGAAAAACCAGATCATCCTCAATAAGCAAAACTTCAGAAGTCGATGTTTGCATGCCAGTCTTATACATAGAAAAGCAGCAAAAGACACGAAAAAATAGAAAAAACAACTTTATTGCCCGGCTTAATCGCACACAAAAGCAGCTAATCAAGCGAAAGAAATGGAAACCTCAGTTTGTTTGACCGTGGCACGCCGGTTGCAATGAACAAGCGCATGTTGAGCATACGATTAATAACTTTCGGGGAGGACCGATGAAAAAAAACGTTCTGCACAGGTCAATAAATCTATTTTTCAGCTTCGGGTGGCATATATGGGCCTCCAAATAAACAGGATTTCATTAAGTGGCTGGCTTTTGGAAGATCCTTCCATGAGTCATAATGGCAGCTGCACGTTTCCTCTGTTTCAGCATCAATACCAAGATACATTTTTCAAAGCGTTGAAAGATCTTGGTGCTGGAGTGCACATGCAAGTCATTGTTAACAATCGCGCTGCGGACAAATGCTTGAAATATTTGAAACGTGGGAACCGAGTTACAGTTGAGGGGAGGTTGTTCCCCAATCAAATCAACGACGGAAAAAACGGTATATTTGTTATTGCAATTTCTGTTGAACGATCTGAAATGTTGGATTCACTAAAGAATATCAACGAAATCTGGCATCCATTCCACCTCACAGTAACAGCGAACAAGCCAACTAGAAATAATCCGCTTAATACGAAGAAATCAGATCGTGTATGAATGAACAATCAAAATTGACAATCGCCGTTACCACCGTTGCTGTGTTGTTTATTACCGTGTCATCGCATGCATCGGTTTATGTTTCACTCAACAGCGGTGCGCCTGAAGGAGATCACCCTGTTCCGGTCCTGATCGGAAAGGCTATGCGCGGTGATGAGATTCGTATTGATATCAAGCGCGCCACGGCACTTGTCAATTACCCTGATCCCCAAAAACCAATCATCGTTAAACGCGTGTTAACCAAGGAGACCGGCGGCAAGGTAACTTGTCCGTGGTATTATAGGTACGACAGGTATCAGGCCGATCCAATACGCGGGACGCGGGTCGATGTGCCTTTTTATACTGAAATAAATCATAAAGTACTCTGTGATGACGGTTGTAATGATCTAAACAAGCCTGCTGTGCCCGTTACCGCCCTTCTTTTTGGCCGATATAACCTTCAAAAATGCAAAAACACTGATGGAAGTGATTTCGGATTTGCAGATACCGTCATGAAAGATGTTTGTCCGCAGGGCGGCCGATGCTGGGATGCGAGAGTGGAAATGCCGGTATGTTGCCAGGAATTTACTGTTGAGAGAGTTTTTACAGATACATATTTCTTCGACAACCTTCTTATCCTTGATGATTTTCGAGAACAGGAAATCAACGATCTTGATGTTGATCTTAGAAAGATTTACCTCACATTTGAAAATGAAAACGCAGAGCGTACAAATTGTAAAATTTCAAATCTCTTGAAAGGACACTGGATCAAGATAGCTGATCTTCGTGATTGCCAGCTGCCGCCGGGTGATCGCTTTGTCATGTATGCGCAGTCTCGGTTTTATTTAAAAGAAACACGCCCCTGCGGAAAATTTATTACAAACGGTGCTTTAAATTCAAAGGGTGAGTATGCACCAGTCTGGCGCTGGGGCTGGTACGAGTGCGACGGCAAGGAAAGTCGTGAGCCAATAGAAAAACAGTTCACATATTCAACGCGCCTTGAGCTTGAATTTACCGAATCCAAATCACCGAAGGCCAGATAATGAAGCACTTTGTTTTATCAATAACGTTTATATGTATTTGTGCAGCAGGTTGCAGCTTATCAAAAAAATCAGAAGATAAGCCTTCTGGCAGTCCCTCCGGACAAAGCGGCACGTCAACAGCGCAGTCAGCGCCAAATCCGGGGCCTGCATCAAGTCCCTTAGACGGCTGGATCACCGAAAAAGAATCAAACCTTGATCTTGCAGAGCTGACCACGGCACGCATGACGCCTATCGAGCGCGAACGCACGAGAAACGAAGTAACCCGCAACAACATCCTCTCGATGAACTCAAAAACCGGTTACAGTATTTATAAGGTTAGCGGGTCTCAGTATTTTGAAAAAAACGCCTTTATCATGCCAAAGGTGCTTGTGATCGGGAGCGCCGACGGCGGACGCGCAAGCCTGCGCCAATTGCCGGGTGGCAAAGTGGCTCTCACGATACCGATAGCCTTGATTGATGGCAGTCAGCGAGAGCTGTCTTATTCGACCACAAGGATCAGAATACCTGAGAACCTCTATATCAACGAAGAGCGCCGGGCCGTCATACGCAAAGAACTGGTCGAGATGTTTGGTTATGAGCACGAGCTGTCGAGCCTTGGCACTTGCCCAAAAAAGATTGTTATTAAAATCGCGGGCGTTGATCACAACGTAACGCCCACCGTATTTGGTGAACCAAACAGTCCGTCCGGTTGCCAGCCAAACCAACCCTTTACGGTTACCCTGCAAGGATCACGCAAATATATCGAACGGTTTCTGTCTGACGACGTGTTTAATGGCGCGGCAGAAGTCGCCGCCATGTACGAGGTGGCCGGCAGTTATGTGGACGAAATCAGGCTCTATATGCTTAAGACTGCTCCGCACTATGCCCGGCTTAAGTCGAAGCTGGTTGTGCCTGGCGAAAAGTCGGGTGAAAAACCCGGCGATAAAAATGAAGAACGCAAAGAAATGAGCCCGGCCGACGCAGACCAAGCTCTTGGCGAAATTGCCACATCTGCCCTGTCAAAATGGCTTGGTAAGGAGCGGTTCTTTGAACGCGTGAAGAACACCGCCATTGCGCAGATGAAGCTTGTGTATTTTGACGAGAAATCTACGGCAAAGGGAATTACATACGTCCTTAAGGACGAAACCACATTTAAACCCTATGATGTGCCGGTAAGGGTGGTCAGTGAAAATCTCGGGCGGCAGGGCGAGCTGTTTTATTCGTCATCCATTATAAAGCCGATCCTGAACTCCACAAATATCGCCATCCGGGGCGAAGAGCGGCAAGATCTCTTAAAGCCACCTTCCGGCGGCATTACTCAGGACGTTTTTACAGTAAATGACGGAGACGAATACGAACTTCAGCTTACGTCCCTCGTGGTACATGAATATGAATTTGGCGACGAACTCACGCAGCCAAAAATACAGGACAAGGGACTTGTATGTATAGACAAACCGGGTGAGAGCCTTCCCGCGTGCCGCAAAATCAAAAACGAATGCATTGAATACAAGAATTTCTGCAAACGCCCGAAGGTCGGATGCTTGAAGTATGGCTTCAAATACGATTGCTGGACAGAATACAATATTTCAATTGGTGGATGTATAACACTTGGACTTTTTGGCGGCTGTAAGGTTGAGCGAAAGTGCGGCGCTGTTCCAGATCCAACCCAATGTCTTGAAGTCGGCACGACTGGCTGCGAAGAATCAGGCGATTACTGCTCCCAAACTCATCAAATATGCGAGCCGGGATTTGACGAACCGCTCTGTAAAAACCAAATCACTGATCTTAAAATAACCCGGTACTTCAGCGCACCGGCACCCATCAACTATCGCGTCATCAATGCGCCTCTTGGCAATACGGATCAGGACGCCATCGGTGGACTTACTTTTAGATTCAAATGGCCGGATGGCAAAACCATAGACTGTCTTGCGCTTGCGCTCATGAAGGAAGTTGTCGGGCAGTCGATACGCTTTAAAGTCAAAAACAGCAATTACTGTAAACCTTTTCCTGATGGCTATACCGGCTCTCCGGTGCTTGCCGTCGTCAATCGCATATCTTCCGAGCGGAAAGATATTCCGTGCGGGATCATGAACTTTTCGACGATTGAAGGAACAAAGTACTACGGATGCAATGGATTCGGCGCCGTGGATCTCACACCTGATCAGTACAAGGCTGGAGAGCCGGTGAGGCCCACAAGCTTTAGCCGCAGCGCCCTTCACCTTACCTACTATCCGGTGGTGGATATAAACGGAATCCTCATATCACGCTCGGGGGCATTTACCTCTGGCGCAACACACGAAGACGAATGGAAGGAGTAAGCAAGTGAACACAAACCAAATCATAATCACGGGGAATCTGGGCGCTGCGCCGGAACTTCATAAGAAGTCAGACGAATCAAAGGGCGTCGTGAGCTTTACGGTAGCCGAGAACGTTTCGCGCTTTAACGAAAAGACCAAACAATACGAACAATCGCATACAAACTGGTTTCCGGTTAGGACGTTTGGAAGTCTCGGGGCACGCGTGCTTGCGGGACTTAAAAGGGGTGACAGGGTGACGGTTGTCGGCAAGATGAAGACTTTTCATTATGAAAAAACGGGCGGCACACAGGCGTATGGATTTGAAATCCTAGCCGATGACGTAATGCCATCAGGTATTTTACCAAAAGGAGAAAAACAAAATGAGTCAGCCGATTTTGATGAGTTCGGGCAAAGGAACAGTGGGGGCATATAAAAGTGAAGGTGCTGGTACTTTCAAAAAACGCATGGTGGCTTGGCGTGGGAGCTGTGTTCATGGTGACGCTGCTCCTGACGGCAAGCGGCTGCGCGTCGATGTCGAACCGGACCAAGACAATACTGACAATGGCCATGGCGGGTGTCGTAGGCGGTACGGTCGGCGCATTAACCGCACCCCCGGATGAAAGTATTGTCGGGCATGCCGCGTTATGGGGTGGAAGCGCCGCTGCTGTGCTTGGCGTGGCGTCGTTGTTTGTATTTGATGAACACGCAAAGAGTAAAGAGCTGGAGCGGCAGAACACAAGTCTCAAAAAAGAAATTGATACATACCGAAGCCAGGGCGGTGCTGGCGGGACCGAGGAAATTGTTTTTGAGAGCGGGGCTCAGTTCGGAAAAGAAATTCCAGATAGCTTCCGGGCACTCGTAAAACCAGGAAAATGGAGAATCTGGAAGCTCGATAAGTGGGTTAATGGCGGTGAAAATAGATTAATCCACCAAGACAAGATGGTGGAAATCGTACCTCCGATGCTGACCCCCTTCGGAGGAAGTGTTGGAACGCAGTAAACCGGAAGCCAGAGCGGCTTCCCATTAGTACATTGAAGGAGAAATGGATATGCGGAGTTATTTAAAAACTAATATCAAGAGGCACCTCCAGGAAAACTACAAATTCTATGGAATCTGTCTGGTGGTGATGGGCATAACGCTGCTCTCGCCTGAATTGGTGTTCGCTCGCGAAATTGAAGAAGTCGGGAGTTATTTTGCGACAAAGGCAATCAATATTGCTCGTGGTGTAGCATTGCTGGGTTGCGCTGTCGCTGGAGTTGCGTGGGGTGTCCCTGGATGTGCCCATCATGCCGCAGGATATTTCAGGGGATTTGTACTGGCGTCTCTTTGCACTTTTGGTGGCCCTGCCATTGTAAATTTTCTTAGGGGTGCATTTTGATCACAGGGACAGATAAAACCAATATTTGGGTCAAGCCAGAGCGGCTTCTTAATGACAAAAGAGGTCTGTGGGGTCTTGATCTGATGGATGCCGCTGCTCTATTTGCGGTATTTTTATTTGCCAACACGATCCTTGAAGAGGCAGGCTCCCGTTATCAGCTTGTGGCTTTTGCCACTCCTGTCCCATTCCTCGCAATTCTTGTGCCGATTCGTCTTTCTAAACGGCGCAAGTACGTGCGCGACACAGTTATTCATTGGATATTTCCGAAGAATGTTTATGATCCAAAACGCTATTAGCCCAAAATATCTGCCGGAACTCAGCCACGTCGAACGTGTAAACGGTCATGATGTGTTCGTGACTACAGCGGGGTGTTGTGGCGTCGTGTATCGGCTGCCGGTATTAGATATTGAGAGCGCCAAATTCGGGGCCGAGTTACAAGCAGTGCGGAGTATTATTGCCGGGATCTCCGAAAAAACCGTTATAAGAATTCGATACCAAGGTAGTACAAAAAAACATTTTTCAACTTCACATTGCCGCGAACAAATGTTGTCAGAAAAAGGATTCTTTTCAGAGACCATCTTGATCGCATTTGAACAAACGGTAAAAGAACCATCGCTTCTTCGGACTGCTTTTGCCTGTATTTCAAGATGGCGGAAGCCAAGCGAGGTCGATAAAAACGACTTTCTTAAAAAGAATTTAGATTGCCTCGTTTCTGATCTGCCAGTAAGTGCGCTAGCAGATCTCGGAGCAGTATCTTTAGCGGGGCCGGAACTTAAGGCGCTATTTGATTATGGCAGTAGTGTCATCGCCAAGGACGCGGGCGGCCTTGATCTTGGCGTAGGTCGGTTAAGTGCAATGCGGCTCTGGAAACCGGGATCTGAATCAATCAACGCCACGACTATGGCACGGATTAAAATGGAGCTGGGGTCTCCGGCAGAAATAGTTGTGACAATCAAAAAGATGTCAGACAAAGCGGCGCATTGGTTGCTGGCCAAGAAGGCTGCGCAAGAACGAAGTTCCAATAATCACACATCGGCGCGAAAGCTAGAAGATAGTGAACGGGCACTGGAAGATACATTCCTCGGCGGTGAATCGCTTTGCAAAATTGAGTGGTTGTGTTTACTGCAGCGAGATACAGAAGAACTCCGGAACCAAGACACGAAAGATGCATTAAAGAGCCTGTCCGCGTTGGGCGCGGTAGCTCATGAAACGTCCGGTGTGGTTTCATGTCTCTCGGCTGCCCAATTCGGGGGCGAGCATCATTATCCATTCATTGAACGAATCAACTCGGCGTGGGCATATCTTCCAATTTGCTCGTATGGTGAAGTCGAACCGTGCAGTACTGGCTCTGAACGACGGCTTGTCTTGCATAGGGATAATGGCTCAATACATGTCTATGACCACTTTGATCGGCATTATCTTGGATTTACTGCTCTAATAAACGGAAAACCCGGAGCCGGAAAGAGCGCCACTGCCAACAAAATAAGCGAAGCCATCCTCCAGGACGATTCTGTGACCATGATCAAAGTGGATGTTGGTGGTTCCTACCGGAAGGAGTGTTCGTTGTTTGGTGGTGAGCTGGTTGAGTTTTCACTCGATCAGCCATCAGGGTTAAATCCATTTGAAATCTTTGGTGAGGTCAAACGCTCCAAAGACGCCATCATGACTATCACTGAATTCCTGTTTCCCTTGTTAAAAGAATCTTCAGAGCAGGCACTACCATACGGTGTTGTGGCTGAGCTTGAACGCAAAGTGGCAGCATATGCAGAATCAGATCGCAATGCGCGATCCATCGATGATTTCCTTGCCTTTGCGCCAGATATTCCACGAGCTGACCTCTTAGGCAGGTGGGCGAGTGGTGGGTTATTTGAAAATGTGTTGAAGTCAGACCCCGGAAAAAACCGTGGCGCTACCAGCGCAGAACTAGAAAAGCTCGGGCGATATCGCTATTACAATTTGGAAGGCATCCATCAGGCCGGTAATCAGGATTTTGCTCAAGGCATCATGGCGGCCGTTATAGCTCAGGTCAATTTGGCTATTATCAAGGCCGGAGACGCAAGAAGCGAAAAGTCGCGAAGACTGGTGCTGTTCGTTGATGAATGCCCGTTTTTTATGAAAAAGAACGGTCGATTTTTTAAATTCACGGTACAGAATTTTCGGAAATTCGGCCATGGCACACTTTTTATTGCACAATCATTGAAGGACTTTGAATTTGTCGGTGATCGCGGTGATATCGACCTCGGAATTATCCAGCACAGTTCGATTAAATTCTTTTTTCAGGTCGATGGGACCGACGCTGAATTCAAGGAGCGATTTGGTCTTGAGGACTGGCATTTGGAACGTCTCAGAACTCTCCATAAAGGGAGAGACTATCGCGATTTCCTGCTTCAGGACGACACCGGGGTCAGGGTGTGCTCGCTTGTAATGACACCAGAAGAGTTTTGGACCGTTACCTCAACCCGCAGTGATAATGAAAAACTATATAACTTGAAAAGAGCCGTTCCTGGGCTATCCGACAGGCAGGCGATTGCTGTACTGGCGATGACCGGAGGAAAACTCGAATGACACGCCGCAGAGTTTTCAAGGGTTGGTCGCTTTTTTTTGCTGGATTCGGGATTCTTGTGTCTTCCTGTGTAGCACATGCTTTCGATCCTCTGACGGTTGCTGCCGTTGCAAGCGCAGCGGCGGGTACCGTGAATTCAATCACTGACGCTGCGTCCGAGGTGTCTGCATCGGCAAGTGCATTCAGTGATCTGTACGGCGAAATCGATTCTGAGGCCGTCGTATCTGAGGATGGCCAAAGGATAGTGAATAAGATTCAAGAAACTGAGAATCTGGCACGCGAAGTCGGGTATACAAAAGAAGAAATTGAAGCCTTGGGCGGTGACCGGCAGAAGGTGAAAAAGTTATCAGAGCTGATGCACAAGATGGCACGGGCCATACGTACAGGCAAAAGAGTGGCACGCTTGGTGGGCAAGCTTGAAAAGAAAGCCCAGCTTGCCCAGGTTGAGGGCACCGACATTCAGAGAGAGCAATTGGCTGTAGAATATCTGATGTATCGGCAGGCTTATGAAATGGAACTCGACAAAAAGATCGCAGCACTTAAGAAAAAACTAGAAGAAGATAAATATCTCAAAGACCGGAAAAAAGAAATTGAGGCCCGCGGCGGGCGCAAATGGGGGAAGTGGGCTATTTACACTTTCCCGAATCTCAACTCTACGCTGAAAGCAACGCTTGAGGTTGCGATATCGATTCGCGGATATCTTCTTTCATTGCTCTTGGCCCTATTCATGCTCCGGGTGATTTATCTTGAGATAAAGTTGTCAGGAGAAGCAGATTACGGGCGATTATTACAAGACGCAGTGCTCTGCGCGTTCTGGCTTGCCGTGTTCCCCTCAGTAGTAAATCTGATTGCAGACGTGTCAGGCAGTCTGGCCGATAAAATCGCCGTCCTAAATAATGTGCCACGTCCGGAGTTTACAGCTGCCCCCACGGGTAGTTCCATGTCGGCGATTATCGATAAGATCAGTTGGTTTATTACAATGATCCCGGTCATAATTTTCAAGACAGCCGACGTTATGTTTAATGTCGGCACCAGTGTAGTCATATTGGCATTTCCGATCATAATTATTGCTTCTCGCATGCTCAACTTATCGCCGGGAATCGCAACTACGGTATCAATCCTGCTTAGTCTGATGCTCTGGCCATTTTTATGGAACGGGCTTGGGGCAATTACCCTGAAAGTCTGGCATCAAAAGGAAGTTCTGGCGCGAGATTGTCTGGAAGCGACGATAATTTCGGCGGTGCAGTTCGTTTCGCCGTTTTTTGCGCAAAAGATGCTTCATGGAACTGCTGGAGCAGTGATTACGCAATCCTTGATGCACCATGCGCACCAAGGAGCGAAGGCGGTTCCGGGGCACGCGCAGGGTGTCATAAATGGAATAAGAGGAAGTAAAGAAGGCAAGGGAAGTGTGATTGGAAAAACCTTGGGAGGTATGGCGGGTTATCTGCCCGCCCAAGGCATGCAACGAATATTTGCAGCAGTCCAGAGGGGCAAGACCGAGTTTGACAAGGGTCGTGCGGATAATTCTAAAAACAACGTTACAAGCATTGCGAGTCAGGCCGCACGAGGGGCGATAATGAATAACGCTCGCTCTGCCAATTCAAATGTTACCGGACTAAAAAAGGGAATTCAAACGGGTTCCCGGTTTATCGACGGGCTTAAACCACAACGAAGAGTGTTTGGTCCCGGCGCGCAAGAGAAGGAAGCAAATGTGTGAATAAATATTTGAACCAGATCGTTTTAAGAAAATTATTTGTCGTTGTGTTGTTTGCGTGGGCGCTCACTGCCAGCGTTATGCTCTTGCGGCTTCGACCACAGACTTTTTTGGTTGGAATCGACGACAATGGAGTGCGTGTAATCAATGATGAGCGGGACAGGCTTGTTGCCAAGGAAAAAACAAACCTTGTTAAAAGGTATCTGTCGTTGGCCTACAATTACGAATCTGATGATTATAACGAGCGGATTACACAAGCAGGGAATCTCATGACAGAAGCGTTGTGGAATGAAAAAAAAGCGGAGTACAAAAGAATTGCAGCAGGTTTGAAGATACAAACCCGGACGCAGGAGACCAAGGTGGAGGATATCCGTCTGGTCGATGATTATATGTTTCAGTGTGATTTGCTCATTACCGTCAAAAACAAGCTCATCACAGAACAAGTAAAGCTGCGGGCAGAGATCTGGGTGCAAGCGCACAAAAGAAATCAATTAAATCCATATGCATGGGAGGTCGTAAAATATGCAGAATCTCAAAGAATGTAAGCAAGATGGTCTGGGATTATTTGTGATTGTTGGATTGGTTATTGGGTCAGCAATTCCGGCGATGGAATGTAGGGCTGGTGTGATCATCGCACCAAAGCGCATATCTTCTAAAATCGTCGATCTTAGAAAGGTACAAACTATTTTCATGGTAGCAGGAATGGCGACCTTGATTGAAATACCAGGACCAGTTACCGGGATTCGAATCGGGAATCCAGAAGAGATACAATATTTCAAACCAGAAAAGCCCGACAACGAGGTTACTTTGGTTTTAAAGGACGTTGCGGCAAAACCTACGAATCTGATTATTCGATCCGGTCAGCGAAAATATATTTTTGATATCGTGCCATCAAAATCCATCCATCAGGACATGATTGAAGTAGTGGCAGCATACGGCGGCCCCGAGCTTGAGGGCAGCGATGCAGAGCTTCTGGATTCCAGCGATAGCGCAATAAAAGGAGTGAAGAAAAAATGAAACACCATCAACTGATTGTCATTATGTGCTCACTTCATGCTGCGCTGGTTGTGGCCGACGATTCAAAAGATGTGGCACCTTTACCGCCGATAAAGAAAGGGACCACAGTATGCCAAGGTACGGTCGGATGCGAGTATGTTGACTCTCCAATCGGCGTTTCAACTTATGACGCAAACGATGTCCAAAGGGTCGAGAGATCAAGGGTGGTTGACACATCACAAATCAAGCCGATTCCACATATAAGCAAAAGCAACATGGTAGACCGAATGAGAACATCGAAGGCGGCACCCAAGCGTAATCACGAATCAAGTGGCACGGCTGGAGTGACGGAAGTCGGCAACCTGCCAGAGTATTACCAAGGAGTAGATAGAAGTGGATTTCATGCATCCGATAAATCGGTTTATGTCACATCGCAAGCGTTTGAGCGATTAAAGGGACTAAAATCCGGAGATATGTTGCAGGCGGTTATCGACCAATCGATCAAGGCATCCCCGAGCGTTCCGACGCCAATTCGCGCCATGATTGTCAAAGGCAGGTACAAGGGTGCATTTCTTCTCGGTAAGGCCACGCTGGATCGTGAATTGAAAAGAATTTTGATCGAATTTGAAAAAATCAGGGTTGCCGATACGGATACTGTATACAATTTGCGCGCTACGGGGCTGGCCCCCAGTGGGCGCGTTGGTCTTGAAGGGGATTATCATACTGAAAGCGGTAAATTCTTCGTTGGCGAACTCGTGGCAGCTACAGCAGCGGGTTATGCGGACGCAACGATTCAAAGAAATCAAAATGTCCTGGGGAATTATGTCCAGGAGCCATCTGTTGCCAATGCGGCCAAACAGGGAGCCGTTACCGCGCTGAATCGCTCTGCGGACCGTTTTGCGGAAGGCATGAGAAGTGCGCCCGAATGGACCGAGATCGAGGGCTATCAGGAAATTCAGGTCTTGGTTCAAGACGAACCAACGCTCATAGCGGGAGGATAACAACATGAGTCAGGGGAACGACGGTAAACTCGACGAAACTATTTTGGGACTGGCTATGATCGCAGTTGCGGTGACTTTTATTGTGCCAGTTATTTATTTTCAATACGCTCGGACCAATGCCGATGCAATTCTCAAGCGGAGAATTGTTGATCAGATGCGAGGATTCTGGCTAGCGGCCATCATTGCGTTGATTGTCTATGGAGTCAAGGAACTGCTGCCAAGTGTGAGCAATATGATCATCTGGCCGGATTTACGTCTGAAGCTATGGATGCTTGAGGTTTTCATCGTTCTTAATAGTGCCACAGTGGCAATTATGTGTCTCACCGCACCGCTCTGGGTCGGGTATTTCAAAAAAACAGAAACACTTCGGGACAATCTGTACTGAAGTAAAAAGAAGGAGTTGTTATGGCAAGGATCGTATTTGTAACGGGTGATAAGGGAGGCGTTGGAAAGAGTTTTCTCGCACGCACGCTAATGGATTGGTATGGACGAACGGGCGTTGATGTCAAAGCGTTTGATACTGATAAGACAAATTCGACGTTTTACCGGTTTTTTCGAGGACAAGAGAACGTTGCGCAGCTCGATGTGGACGCAGTGGAAGATCTAGATCAATTATTGAACGTGGTGAGCGTAAAGACCAATGGAGTTATTCTGGTCGATTGTGCTGCACGAACGATGGACCAACTTTTGAGCTGGATGCGGGACGTGGATTTTGCGGGCATGAAAACAGAACTTGGTTTTCAGATGACGATCGCATTTGTCATGGGACCTGAGAAGGACTGCGTGGCGATCTTGCGCGACTTGGTAGAAGAGATGAAGGGTAGCGCGGATTATGTAATAATCCGCAACCGCGCAAAGGGCCGGTCATTTGATATCTATGACAACTCGGCAATCCGAAAAAGTCTTAACGAACTGTACAAGGCCAGCGAAATTGACCTTCCCGCCATGTTTGAAAAAACGGCTTTGACGGTCGATCGGCTTAACGTCAATTTTGAAAAAGCGCTGGAGCATAAAGAAGTGCAGATTGCAGACCGGCAACGAATTAAAATATACAGAGATAAAACAAGAGCTATGTTTGAACAAGGTGTTGCGCAATGGATGTAAATAAACAGGTACAAGTTCTTGCGCAAGAATATGGGTGTGATCCTAAAGACCCTATTTTTGCAGTGCTTGTAAAAATCGATGAAATAAAACAGTCAATCAATCCGGGGTATGGCGCAGATGCGGCAGATCAGCTGGAAAAAGTAGTCGATAAATACAATCTGGAAAACCAGAAGGCCGAGGCATTGGCCGTAAAATCTGCGCAAAACATCACAGCTCAGGGGCGCGTCCGTTTTCGGGAAAAACTCGGCTGGGCCGCAATCGGCGGAATATTGGTAACAATTGTACTTTCAACCATGTCAGTCTTGCTGTTGCCAGTATTGCCAGCCATGCACATCGCGTCGTCTGGTTTAAAGCTCAAACATGAGAATATCAAAGGCAGTTACAGAATCACAGTCTCGGGCCAGAGAATTTTAAAAAGCGGTCAAACCGACAACTCTGTCATTGTTGAGTTTGCCAAATGAATCTGACGTCTACATGGCAGCACTTCTTTGGCCGGGTCACTATCCCTTGGTATGAGGAGCACCTAAAACAACAGACACTGGCAACCACATGGGGATTCGAACAGGAGCTGCATCGGTTTACAAAAGCCAAGATGGACGCATGTACGCTCTCTGACGCCGTTCGAGGCGTTCAAATATTCGGAGCCGTGGGGTCCGGCAAAACATCTGGCTCAGGACGTGCGATTGCATTGTCATATCTGCGAAGCGGATTTGGGGGTCTCGTTCTTTGTGTAAAGGTGGACGAAGCTGATCTTTGGGAAAAGTATTGTCGTGAAGCAGGCAGACTGCATGATCTTGTTAGAATCCGAATTGACGGACAATACACATATAACTTCTTGGACGGTGAAGCGAATCAAGGGGCTGGCGCGCTCGCACAGAATGTCGCAGAACTGTTTAGTGAAGTGATGGGTATTATTGATCGCGCCGGGAAGGGCATGGGAAAAGACGACTTCTGGGCACCAAATGTGCGCAAGATGCTTAATCACGCAATTGTACTGGATATTGCCGCCAACGGACGGGTTACTGTCGATGGAATCACGCGAGTCGTGACAAGAGCGCCCTTATCCCGCGATTCTATTATGGGACTGCCAAGAAAAGGGTTGCTGGACAATGAAAAAAAGGGCGAGTACTGGACAATGCGCGAGCTGGCCCTGAAAAACGCACCAGATGATATAGAAGTAAGGGATGCGTTGGATTATTTTGAAAATGAGTTCGCCGGATTGGCTGACAAGACGCGATCGATCATCGTGGCATCGTTCACCGCAATGGCGGATGATTTAAGGAGGCCGGCACTGCGAAAATTACTATGCGGAGAAACAAACTGCCGGCCGGAAGAAGCTTTTGCTGGAAAGATTATCGTGGTCGATTTGCCGGTACACGAGCTGAAGCGCGTGGGAAGGATCGGAAACGTAATTTGGAAGACCGTATTCAAGAATGCTTGCCAAAGACGGCGAAACCCTGACCGTCCGGTGTTTTTATGGGTGGACGAGAGCCAATATGTTGTTGACGACAGCGACGTGCAATTTTTGACTACTGCACGCGGAACGCGATGTTGTGTTGTATATCTGACCCAGAACATTTCGAATTACATGGTAGAACTTGGCAGCCGCGACCGGGTAGATGCCTTGCTGGGATCAATGCACATGAAGATCTATCATCAAAATGGTGAACAACAGACAAATGAATATGCAACAAAATCCATAGGCAGGATGCCAACACTGAAGACAAGTGAATCGAAGCCAAAAAAAGGATTCTTCGAATCCAAGGGTGGAAAAACAACAGTTTCAACCTCGACAGAATGGGATTACGATGTTCCATCAAGATTGTTTACAAATCTTCGTTCTGGTGGCGTGACTAACGGCTTGGTGGTTGATGGTGTAGTGCATTTACCAGGCAAGAGATGGTCTAGCGGAAAGACGTGGCTTATGACAGAATTTAATCAAAAAACTACGGGATGTAAGCAGATATGAATGAAAGGGAAAACAAATCAGAAGAAATATATATGCAACCGGTGCCTCGGAAGCAGTATACTACTCAAACGACCCGGCCGGACGGAGAGATTGTGCCGTGGATGTCAGCTTATGGGCCGCTTGCATATTGTCCGGAGAATCCGCCGGAAACGGATGAACTTTTTGATTATATAAATGTAATGCCAGACGCGTTTAAATGGAAAAATCCGTACAATAATTACATCTTTGGTGAAGATCGTGTATCACCCAATTATTCTTCCGAGCCGATTATCGAATTCTGGGAGGCAGCACGAAAATCAGCGGTAAAAAGGGTATATGTATCCAACGGTAAACATCAAGATCAAAGGTTCATGGCTCCAATTGCGGTGTATCGGACAGATCATTACCCGTATCAGGATTGTCGTATACTGATTCAAAATGGAAGCTACCTGACATGCAGATGTCAAGATCAACGCTTTATTGATGAAGGAAAAATCATAATATACCGAGGTGTGAGGGATGCTCCAGAGTTTAACTGGCTGGATATCGACATCGATAATTTATCAGAGCGAGATAGGGCAACTTGGTTGGCGTATATTGCTGTGCAAGCAGGGTGTTTTTTTGATTCGGAATATGCATTCGTCTGTGCACACGATCTGATAGGTTTGAATTCAACGTATCACATCTCTTTTCCAGATGTATTGGTACACGCGAGGAATGCTTTTGGCTTCGAGTCTGATGAGGGTTTTGGCGAAGAATTATTGTGGGCGTCTCGACAACACTTCACGCTGAATCCAAGACTTGCTTCTTCGAAATTCGGGCCTAACTGGATCAAGGCAATTACTCCCGTAACAAATATACGCTTAACCTCATTCTTTACTCAGGAGTATGAGGTCCGGATCATCGATCCCACACTTGTTCAGATTGTTGAAACATCGGGATGTAAAGTAATGAAGATTGAGCGATGATTTGAACGTACTGATTTCATAAAAAACACGATGCCGATAGGATTTTTTATTCCAGATGTAAATGAATGTGCCAAAATGAAGACACTTAAGAACCCGCTGGCGCAATTCACTGGCTGAACAAGTAGTCCGAGTTCACTCCAATGAGTCTGGAAGTCGGCTATTCCCATGACATAGGCGCAAAAGCTGTCTCGGTTTTTGCATTGCCCTGCTGGTCATGGCGACGCAAGAAGAAAAACAGCTCAATCTATTGCAAGCACCGGATTCTCCGTTTACATACCTCCGGCGCGATCCAGAGAAGTCTTTTCTATATCAGACAATCCGCGATAACTGGCTGACATTTCAGGCGGAGGCCGAGCGGTCGGGCAGGGAACTTCCGTTTTATGTCATCCGTGAATTTGAAGAATTTTTGAAATGCGGGGTATTGGCTCATGGCTTCGTGCGTTTGAAATGTGAGAAATGCAAACACGAAAAGCTGGTGGCTTTTTCGTGCAAAAAAAGAGGGTTTTGTCCGAGCTGCGCGGGGCGCAAGCAGGCCATGACCGGCGCATTCCTCGCAAGCCATGTGTTTCCTCCTTGGGTTTCTGTGCGACAATGGGTAATTTCGTTTCCCGTGCCTCTTCGGTACTGGCAAGCGGCAAATCCAAAACTGATGAACGCAGTGCTTGGAATCGTGACACGAGCTATTTCCGGTTTTTATCGGAATGGAGCGGCATCTCGCGGCGACCAGGGAGGGCAAACAGGCTCGGTTACGCTTGTGCAGCGCTTTGGCGACGCCCTTCGATTAAACGTCCATTATCACCAGATATGGATCGAGGGTGTGTTTGTAAAACCAAAAGACAAAAACCGGCCAAGCTATCGTTGGACGCCGTCGCCAACTGACAAAGACGTCATGGACATGCTTGCAACAATCCGCACCCGCGTTGTCCGGCTTCTTGTAAGACGGGGGTATTTGAAATCAGATGAAACCCCAACAGGAGAAGCAACCGATAATTTTGAATCCGATGAGCCGCTCTTGGCATCTGTAATGGCGGCATCTACGCAGGGAATGATCGCAACCGGGGAGAGGGCAGGGCAGAGGGTAAGAAAGGTAGGAAGCTTTGGGATTGCCGGTGAAACGCCGGTACTTACCGGCCCGCTTTGCGCAAGCGTTGGCGGGTTTTCACTTCATGCAAATACATTTATAGGTTGGGGACAGCCAGAGAAGCTCGAAAAATTATGCCGGTATATCTCAAGGCCGCCAGTCGCATCGGACAGGCTTTATCGCACAAAAGACGGCGATATCGGGTACATGCTAAAATCCCAATGGAACGACGGCACTTATGCCGTGAAATTCTCACCCATGGAGTTCATTGAAAAGCTTGTGGCGCTTATCCCGCAGCCGAGGATTCATTTGACCAGATACTATGGTGTGCTTGCGCCGCATCATGCTTGGAGAGCTGAGATAGTGCCCGCAGTCAAGACAGGTGAGGTGTTGCCGGTAAGCGGAGAGGAACTACAGAAACCAAAGTGTTCAGCTCGGCAGCGGATGAGTTGGTCAGAGTTGTTAAAAAGGGTGTTCCATTTTGATCTTGCGACGTGCCCGGACTGCGGCGGCACGGTGAAATTCATTGCCGCTGTGATGAAGCGGGATGTGGTTGTAAAGATTTTGGATCATCTGAATCTGCCGTCGGCCATTCCGGAATGGGCGCCAGCCCGTGGGCCGCCATGCCTCACCTTTGATTTTTGAATCTGTCTTTTTCTATTCAAGCCGCCATTTTTTGATTTTACTGCGGGCCCACGGGCCGATTCTTATCCAACCCCCTACTTTTTAAGCAAAAGACCCCTTTGTTTTAGCTCCGCTTGCCGCGCCAGCGGCTGAAAAGGCTTAAAACCGGCGGCAAGCTTCGCATAACCCCCCTCGACGGCCTGTTCCTTGGCTCCCGTGCGCCATTCAGACGACTACAAGAGGGCTTTCTTTTTCCTATCCACAAAGATGGCTTACCATATCAGACGTGGATCAATCGGTTGTTAAGGCAAAACGTATTAACCGAAGGCGATAGCATCGAGGCTCGTCTCGCTAAGGCCGAGGCCCGTGTTGAAAAACTCGAACAGATGATCCGTGAAATACAGTCCGAAAAAGCAGCTTGATTGAAAAAGAATGAATAGTCGGAATAAAAGGCATCCCAGGCCGCTCTCAGGGGCCCTTTTACGCGCTTAAACTACGCTGGCGGGGATATGAGAACCTTCTGGGCGGCTCGCAGAGAATTGACCAAGATCATGTTTCAAAGATTTTGGAAGTTTTATCTTGAATCGATAAACCTGAAGGCTAAGAGAATACAGGGATTGATATATGGGAAGGTGCTGATACCGCGCCACACCTGCTCCGGTTTTTTGTAATTTTAGAGATTCCGGCGGGCCTACCGGCCCGGACAGAAAAAAACCTAGCGGGCCATTTCGGCCCGCTAAATCATTCAATTACTAAAGTGTAGCAAAAAGCACGCCTAACGGCCCACGCAGCGCACAGAGTAGTCGTTGTCACGGAAGCTGACGTCGTAGTAGCTATTGCCGTCGTAGCCATCGAATCCGCGCGCGCTGCCCGAAATATTTGGATAGAGCGAGGCAGACCAGAAAAACCAATCTATATTCGGCAGTACCTCGCGAATACCGTTACTTTCTGCATCCTCATATTCTTTGATTGTCGGCAATCCAAACGATTTGCCGCTGATTCTAGCACTGGCGCGCTTGGCTTCTTCTGTTATACAGGCTTTTTCTTTTACCACCTTGCCGTTCAAATTGAGTTCCACAGCATCATAGTGCGTATAGCGGCTGTCAAGACGATCTCCCCACACCTTGCCGCTCTTTGAATCCTTCCATACTTCGTAGTACTTTCCGGTTGAACTGTCACGCTTACGTGCCAAAAGGCTCCATTTAACGCCACTTCGTGTGGTCTTTGTGCTGTTTTTTAATCTTGAGCAGTCTTTGATTCTCTGAGCCTCTGTTATCTCGGCGGCAAAAGCATCAGCTATAAAAATATTCAGCTTTGCAGCCTTTCCTGCCTTGGTTTCACCGTCTTCTGGTGTTTTGCCCGGAGAACGAATGCCGTTTACTGTTTCTTCAATTCCGCATTCATCGCGGCTGGCATCGTATTGATGTTTAAGAAGCGTATACATTGCCGTATCACTTGATTTATTGCTCGATACAAACGTGAATTTCGATGAAGATATTTTATCTACAACATCATTAATAAGTTTGTTCACTTTGTCGATGGCATTCGCACCAGCCTTGGCGCTTAAAAGTTCCTTGCGCGCATCAGCTAAAAGCTTTTCAGTTTTACTTAAGTCATTCTGCGATTCTGCATCGCTGCCATGCCTCCCAATAAATTCCTTGATTTGTGCAAGTTTTGCATCAAGCGCGTTCTTCCGCGCTTCTACAAGCTCGTCGTAGCCAGGCATTGATGTTTTGAATTTTGTTATTTCTTCCTTGGTAAGCGGCTTTAGTTTGTCTGCATCGGCAATATAAAACATGCCCTTTAGCGATATTTTGAACTGATCCGCTGGCACACGGTTTTCGTTTCCAACCGCTACGCAATCAGAAAGTTTGTTTATAATTGGACAACCATTTCCACAATTACGAACCACAACATCACTGCCGTCTTTATAAAATACTATCACTTCTCCGCCGGGACCAACCACTCCGACCGGCGGCTTGGCAATTGCCAACTGCGATAGAACAACAACTGAAAATATTACTGCAACCAATACACTCCATGAATTTTTCATCACTTATCCCCCTGATTAATTCTGAATCAAAAAAAAAAAAAAAACAACCGTGATTTACGGTTTTTGTAAAGATTTTGATTACAAAATCCCCACACCTCTTCTAACAAAATGGTAAAGCCAAAACAGCGTTGAAACAAGTTGGTTTTTGATTTGTTGCAAAAAATCCGTAACAAATGCCCGCATTAGCAAACAGAGCGGTTGCCCTGTTGCCGAATAAACTCTATCTGCCGATAATTATATTGCTTCTTTGAGTTCAACCGAGAGCTTAAGACCAAGAACATCTAGAATGGCATAAAGGCTTCCCAACTCAGGATTGCCGTCTTTCGAGAGTATTTTATATAAGTTCTCACGATTAAGATGTGCATTCTGCGCCAATTGCGACATTCCCATCCCTCTGCGAGCCGCCCAGAAGGTTCTCATATCCCCGCCAGCGTAGTTTAAGCGCGTAAAAGGGCCCCTGAGAGCGGCTTGGGATGCCTTTTATTCCGACTATTCATGGGTTCTCGCGCCATGCACAATCAGCTTGCGCAAGTACCGGTCACCGCGTTTGCTGATACCTAGCAGGTTGGACTTTCCTCCAGTTGAATATTGCCTTGG
>Ga0208375_1000627_pt1 | contig 48507 bp, 44 predicted proteins | sample RifOxyD1_FD_184038 | JGI IMG/M metagenome (GOLD analysis project Ga0208375, IMG submission 184038) | Soil microbial communities from Rifle, Colorado - Rifle Oxygen_injection D1 (SPAdes) | ecosystem: Environmental > Terrestrial > Deep subsurface > Rock core/Sediment | place: Rifle, Colorado... | reverse complement strand
ATTTTACGCATATTACCATGTGGTAGCGTATTTTGTAGGTTGCATGGCTGGCAAATTTTGTTTCCATGCATCTATTCTAACATATTCCCAGCCGCAGCAAGCTGCGGGGTATTATTACTTCGTAATCAAAACAATGACCAAAAATCAGTGAACAATGACCAATAATTTCAAATCTATTATTGATCATTGGCCGTTGGTCATTGTTCTTTGTTTGTGTTTTTACGGCAAAAACTTCTTGAGCCATCCTCGCATCTTATCAACCGTATGTCCGATCTTGGGAAGTCCGTCAATCGCCGGAAGTTTTGTCCGGAGAGCGCCCGGAGAGCTCATTGCCTCTTCTTCGGCTCCCCAAAGAGCCAGTCCCACAGCCGTCACGAATCCTGGTTCATCGACTTTGTCCACTATGCCGCTAAGCTCCACCGGAAAACCGGTTTGGGCCGGCAGGCGCAGAATTTTTTTGGCCAGATCCACAACGCCCGGAAGCTTGGCTCCCCCGCCGACAATTACCGCTCCCGCCGGTAGCATTCCGGATCTCCCAGTCTTCCGAAGCTCTTTGTCAATCATCGTGAAAATTTCTTCGAGTCTTGCCTCAACAATTTCCGCTACGTGATGGCGTGAAATTTCGCCCTCTTCGTTTAAGTCTATTTCTGCCAGATTAATCTGGTCTTTTTTTCCAATTTCATCCGGAAGAGCCGATCCGTAATTCACTTTCACCTTTTCAGCTACGTCAATCGACGTGCGAAGGCCGATGGCGACATCGTTAGTGATATGGCTGCTTCCGATCGGCACAACACCGATCTGGACCAGGTCGCCCTCTTCGTAAACCGCAAAACTGGTCGTCCCGCCTCCCATATCGATAAGAATTGTTCCCAGCTCTTTTTGTCTTTTACTAAGGGCCGCCTTTGAAGCCGCGAGAGCCGAAAAAACCATGTCATCCACTTCAACACCCCCTTGGTAAATACATTTGGAAAGATTCTTGATGACGGGAGAAGATCCCAGAACCAGCATAGCATTTACCTCAAGCCGGATTCCGTTCATTCCTATCGGATCTTTGATGCCTTTTTGTTCGTCAACAGAAAAATCACGCGGAATCACGTGGATAATTTCCGTGTTTGAAGGAAGAGAAATGGTTTCCGCCGCCGTAAGAGATCTCATGATGTCATCTCCGGTAATTTCTCCATCGGCCTTAGCAATGGCCACCACGCCTTGGCTTTCCTGATATTTGATATGGCTTCCACCGATGCTCACGATGGCTTTCCCGATCTGAATCCCTGATGTTCTCTCGGCGTTTTTCACTGCTTCGCCAATTGATTTCACTGTTTCCTCGACATCGGCGACTACTCCCCGGCGGATGCCAAAAGAAGAAGCCGTGCCAACTCCCATAACGCGGGGTTTCTCCTCTTCCTCGAATTTTTGGAGTATCACGGCCCGGACATTTGATGATCCGACATCAAGGCCGATGATAGTCGTTCCCTTGCTCATAAAATATACCCGGAATTATACAGGAAAATCACAATCCCTGCAAAAATAAATCCTTTATATATGGGTAGAAAATTATTGTCCCGATAACAACCGCGCCAATCGAGGCAATCAGTACCGCCGCCGCCATGACATCCTTTATCAGTTGGGCATATGGATGAACGCGAGGTTTCAGGATGTCGACAACTCTTTCGAGAATTGTGTTTATCAGTTCGACCGCCAGAACAGCAAAAATAACAAGAAAAAGAGCCACCTTTTGCCAGTCCCTGATGTCAAGAATAAGCATTAGTATAACTATAAAAATTCCAATCAAAATTTCCAGTTGAAAATTTTGCTCGTTTTTGAGAACATATTTGAGTCCCCGGAAGGCGCATCTAAAACTCTGGAAAAGTTTTTTGAGATTGTCCACTTTTTTTACAAACTCTAAATTCTAAGCGCTAAATCCTAAACAATTTCAAAATTTAAATGCCCAAAATTCAAGACTATTTTGAAGATTTAGATTTTAATATCTAATATTGTTTATAGTTTAGGATTTCGGATTTAGGATTTCACAAACGTTATCCTGAAGCTTATACATTTTCTTCCCGTGGCGAAAGCCCAGGAGGTGCAAAATTCCATGCGACAAGACAAAGGCGAGTTCTTTTTGAAAAGAAACTTCTTGATCCTTAGCCGATTTTTCAATCACTTCCGGACACAAAAACAGTTCCCCTTCTATCTTTTTTTTATTATACCCCGAAGAATAATTAAAGGAAAGTATGTCAGTAGCTTTGTTGATTTTCCGGTATTTTTGGTTTATTTCCAGAATTTTTCCCTTGTCCGCGAAAACAACCGAAACAGAAAAGCCAGCCACTTTCTTTCCGGAAACGGCCAGTGTCTTCTTTATGATTTTTTCAATAAAGGACCCTGCAATTCTTTTTTTCGTTTTGCCGACAATTTCAATATCCATGAGCTAGGATTGGGAAGAAGAAAGTTTTTCATCGACTATTTTTTTGACGACATCGCCTTCCGCTTTCCCTTGCGCTTCTTTCATGACCGCTCCCATCAGCCTGCCAAATCCCGATTTGTCCGAAATGCCAAGTTCTTCCATTTTTGCTTCCACAATTTTCCTCACCTCATTTTCCCCCATTTGAGCCGGGAGATAATTTTCCAAAATTGCCAGCTCTTTTTTTTCTTTTTCCGCGAGTTCCGCCCGACTGCCCTTTTCGTATTGGATGATCGAATCTTTTCTCTGTTTCGCTTGGCGTTTCAAAACGGAAATGACATCGTCATCAGAAAGATATTGCTCATCCTGGGCCTTCTTTTCGATTTGAAAATTTTTGATCGCCGCGATAAGAAAACGCAAGGCGCCCGCCTTTTCCTTTTCTCCGGATTTGAGAGCTGATTTGAGATCAGTTTCGATTTGTTCGTGTAAATTCATGAAGCGTGGAACATGAAGCATGGAACATAACGAATTTGTTTTGAGTTCCATGTTCCCTGTTGTGTGAAAATTAGCTTTCCAGTTTCCTTTTTACTCTCCGAAGAGCTTCCTCGTCGAATTTTCCCATCTTCTTGAGCTTATCAACTTCTTTTTTTACTTTAGCGCGATATTGAGCCGATTGCCGGGTCTGGCGCTTGGTTTTTGGTTTGGCAAAAAATCTTCCCGAACGGGCCGAAAGCAAAACACCGCTCTGCTGAACACGGCGGGAAAAGCGCCTGATAAGGGCTTCTGACGTTTCTCGATCTTTTTTCTTGACTTCTACCATATCATACCTCCCCTCTAAATAATGTAAAAACTAAAATCTAAAAAATAAAAACAATATCTTAAATTCAAAACTTTTTAATTTTTTGCCTCAACCGCGCTATCACGAAACCGGTCTTATGTTTTCAGCTAATTGTGCACCGCCTATCAAATGTAGGTGCACATGTTTCACTTCCTGCCCTCCATGCTCTCCGACCCGAATCAAAAGCTTATATCCTTTTTCTGAAATTTTCAAGTCTTCGGCAATTTTCTTGGCAACCATAATCAGCCGTCCCATCAGTTTTTCATCATTTTCTGATATCTCTGTTACGCTCCCAATGTGCTTTTTTGGAATCACAAGAATATGCACTGGCGCAATCGGATGCGCATCGCGGAAAGCGACAACCAGATCGTCTTCGTAAAGAAAGTTTGTTGGGATTTCACGATTGGCAATTTTACAAAATATACAGTTGTCCATTTTTTAGTCTTTGGAAACAAGGTCATTGGCAGTGAGACAAGTTACTGGTCTTGGGCCATTGGTTGTAAATTATCCAATGACTCATGACTAACGACCAGACCCACTGCCAACAACCTCGTAACTAATGACCTATTTTTTTCAAACGCCTCTTCACCTCATCCACCACTTTCCCGGCGTCAATGATTTCCTGATTCCCACTCGCCATATCCTTCACGATCACGGTTTCATCCAGCGCTTCCTTCTGGCCAATAATAAGCGTGATTTCAACGCCGAGCCGGTCAGCTACTTTGAGCTGGGACTTGAGACTTCCCCGTCCGAAGCTTTCCGCAACCCGGATGCCGGACCTTTCCAGCGCCTCAAACATTCTGAGGCTCTTTTTCTTCGCAAAAACTCCCAGTTGCGCCAAAAAGACACGAGGTTTCGGTTCTTTGTATTGCCTCGCTCCCAATTTTTTCATTTCGACTGCAAGACGGTCCATTCCGAGACTAAATCCGACTGCCGGCGTGCTTTCCCCGCCCAACATTTTTACAAGGCCATCATATCTTCCTCCGCCTCCAAGGGCGTTTTTCTTTGCATCTCCTCCACCTTCTGAAACAGTCAGAAACTCAAAAACGGTTTTCGTGTAATAGTCAAGCCCGCGCACAAGATTTGAGTCTAGATCAAAAGGAATTTCCAGTTCTTCAAGATATTCCAATAGTTCCTTGAAGTGCACTCGGCATTCCTCGCAGAGATGGTCAATTGACTGGGGCGCGCTCGCTCTCACCTGAACACACTTATCTTCCTTGCAGTCCAGGATTCGAAGGGGATTTTTTTCGAGACGCTTCTTGCAGTCAATACAAAGCTTCTGTTTTTTTGATTCGAAATAATGAACCAGGAGGCTCCGATAGCTTTTTCGGCAGGCCGGACAACCGATGCTATTGACGCTTACTCGAACGCTCCTTATCCCCAACTGATAGATCACCCGCCAGCCCATTTGGATCATCTGGGCGTCAAGAACCGGATCCTGCTCTCCCAACGCCTCGCATCCAAACTGAAAAAATTCCCGGAATCTTCCTTCCTGCGGCCGGTCATAGCGGTAGCACGGGCCGGAGTAATATAGTTTTACCGGTTTTGGCGAAACATTCATGCCATGCTGGATATAAGAGCGGGCGATTCCAGCCGTGAATTCCGGCCGAAGGCTCACTTTCTCGCCGCCTTTCGTTGAAAAAGAATACATTTCCTTGTCGATGATGTCCGTTCCTTCTCCGATGCTGCGGGAGAAAATATTGGTGAATTCAACCAAGGGAATATCAATTCTCCGATAGCCAAAATCAGCCGCCGCCTTTTCGCTCAAGCGCCGAATTTGCTGCCAGTAAACCTGGTCGGCGGGCAAAATGTCGCGCATCCCGCGCGGAGGCTGGAGAAGAAGCTCTTCTTTCACTGCTTGAGGCTTTTTTGGATTTTTTGTAGTTTTCTTAGTAATATTCTTTTTTTTAGGCATAAAATATAATTTCCAATTACGAATTTCTAATTCCTAACAAAATTTCAAATGATAAAATATCCGACTTAATAATTTTAGCATTAGGCATTGGATATTTTTATTGAAAATTGGATATTGGATATTGGAAATTCTAAAATATCTGCGCTTTTTTGAAAGGCCACGCCCGAATAAGCACTTTCCCAACCACATCTTCCTCGGGAACAGGCCCCCAGGAACGGGAATCCGAACTATAGCTCCGGTTGTCGCCAAGAACAAAATACTCCGTATCGGAAAGCTGGACATTCTGGCCGCCGGAAGTTTCAACGTTGGAGGAAAGATATTGGCTTTCATTGAGGAAAAAGCCTTCCGGATTTTCGGAGTTGTAGATTTTTACCTTACCTTCCTTGATTTCAATTTTTTCTCCCGGAAGGCCAATGATGCGCTTGATGTAGTACACAGACGGATTTTTCGGATAGCGGAAAACAACAACATCTCCCCGTTGAAATTCTTTGAACGACTTCACGGTGAAAAGATCCGTCGACCCGAATCCTACATCCGTCGTTTTATATCCCAGTTCGTTGATAATGAGATACTCCTTATCCTCGAAATTTGGCTCCATGGAAGCCCCTTGCACAAAAAAAGGCTGGATTAAAAAAACCCGCAAAGGGACGATTATTACGATTACCCAGAAAACCATTTTCACGAGTTCCCAGATCACTCCGCCGATGCCATAGTCTTCAGTTGGCTGGTTGTTTTTTTCTTCGGCCATAAATTTACCCCTCACCAATCCTAACAATAAATCGTAAATTATCGATAGCTGAAAGGCGAAGCCGTTTCACTCCCACTCACCGATTTATCACAAGCGCTAGCTGGGATTGGTGAGGGGCGAACCCAAAATTCAACAAAACTTGCCATTTATAAGCAACTTTACCCCAATAATAGCAGAAATTTTGAGCTGTGGCAAGTCCGGTGTATACTGATATTATGTTTGCTATAAATAATAACTTTCGCGAAAATCCTCCCCGCCGGAGAAAGAGACGTTTTTTCTTTTGGCTTGTTATCGGGATCATAATATTAGGCCTGGCTTTTTTGGCGTCTGTGGCCGTTGCCTATAAATTCTATTCCACGAGCAAAAAAGTTATTACCACGGATGCGACGGATTCCTTTCTGGGAAGCCTTCGGGACATGGCTTCGGGCGACAGAAAAACGCTTAGGGGAGAAAAGGATGGCCGGATCAATATTTTGCTCCTAGGCTTTGCCGGAGAAAATTATCCGGGTGAAAATCTCACTGATTCCATTATCATCGCCAGCGTCGACCCAAGAACCTACCAAACGGCAATGCTTTCTGTTCCCCGTGACTTATACGTCCGCATTCCAGATACGGCTTCATATACAAAAATAAACGCTCTTTACGCGCGCGGGCAAGGCAAACGCGGAAGCGCGGCGGAAGGAATTGATGATTTGAAAAAGGCCCTTGTGGAAATAACCGGCCTTCCCATTCACTACTCCGTCGCCATTGATTTTGACGGGTTTAAGAAAGTGATTGACGAGCTCGGTGGCATCAAAGTCCAGGTGCCGCGTGACATCCATGACGAGCGCTACCCGGGACCGAACTACAGCTACGAAACTTTTGACATCAAGGAGGGCCTTTATACCCTCGACGGTGACATTGCTTTGAAATACGCCCGCACCCGCCATGATGAGGCCGGGGACTTCGGCCGGGCTTTCCGCCAGCAGCTTATTTTGGAAGCGGCCCGCTCAAAAGCTTTTTCCATCGGCACCTTGCTCAATGTTTTGGCCGTCAATAATGTTTTGAATACTCTGGGCGACCATCTGCGTACGGACATTCCCCTCGATGAAATTGAAACTTTCCTTGATCTCGTCGGAAAAATTGACACCCACACAACTGTCAACAAAGTTCTCGACGCTGGCCATCCTGATAGCCTGATGGTGGTTTCGCATGTATATCTGGGCCACGTCCGGGCGTTCATTCTCATCCCGCGGACAGGAAAATATGACGAGATACAGGAACTCGCCAAAGATATATTCAATCTGGATCTCATTGAAAGGAAGAAAAAAGAAATCGAAAGTGAAAAAGCAACTGTGGCCGTCGCGAACCGGAGCGGTTCGACCAATTTTGGCAAAAAATTGTCCGCTCTTCTTGAGAAAATGGGCTATTCGGTCCAAACTGTTCCTCGAGCCGAAAAAACAATCGCCCCTCCCCTGACGTCCGATGCTGGAAGCTCGAAATCGTTTGTTTATGATATTTCCAAAACCAAGCCTTTTTCACTTGAAGATTTGGCCAAAAAATTCTCGGCCGAAGTTTCCGAGAATCTTCCGGCCGATCTTTCCGCCCAGTGCCAAAAAGCCGACCTTTGTTTCATCGCCGGATCAAAACTCACCGAAAATCTCGGTTATGAAGAAGATACTCTTGAGGATCTTGAGCAGGGATATGACAAGCAGGCAGTGGGTGAAAGAGAATATATTGAACTCCTCAAGAAAGGAACGAATCAGAGATTTTAATCCATAAAAAAACCCACTCCCAACATCGGATGTTGGGAGTGGATGTCGCAAAAAAAATGCGCAAAAAGGCTCTGTCTGAAAACGGATTTTATCATATTTATAACCGCGGAGTCGATAAGCGAACTGTTTTTCTTGATGACCTAGACTATCGGAGATTTCTGCTTTCGATTGATCTGCTAAACGACGAAAAAGACGGCTTAATGCAGGCTTGGCGGGATTATAAAAGGGATAATCCGCAAATGAACATCCAGGATTTTCTGAAATCAAGAGTTAGAAAAAGAAATGCCTTGGTCAAAATCATCACTTATTCTCTCATTTCAAACCATTACCATTTTATTTTGGAGCAAGTTTCTGAGAAAGGAATCGAGAAATTTATGCAAAAACTTGGAAACAGCTTTACTAAATACTTCAATGAGCGCCACGAGAGAAATGGCGCTTTGTTTCAGGGGAAATTCAAATCGTCGCATATCAGTTCAACGAGCCAGCTCTTGAGACTTTCCGTATACGTGAACTGCAACAGCGAGATTCACAAAATCCATCCGGCAAAAAACTATAAATGGTGCAGTTTCGCTGATTATTTGAAACCCGAAAGAAGCAGCATTTGCCAAAAGAAGGTAATTATGGATAATTTTGAAAACCCGAGAAATTACGAAGAATACGCCAAAGAAAATATATCAAGCTTCCAGCAGGAAAAAGAAGACCAGAAGCTCGTTTTGGAATAAAAACAATTCTCCCAACATCGGATGTTGGGAGCGGGTTAATCCCCGAGGGGGACATTAAGAATTCCCTAAAAGATTTTTTGAAGAGTTTGTATCTTCAGAATACCCCCTCTCTGCGCTCGATGTCAAATCGCCGATTGCGGATAAATGTGATAAAATAATATTGTGACGTGAACCTAACATTCAATGTTAGGATCGTCCTAACATTGAATGTTAGGTATATGAAAACAATTATCATCTCCGGACTGGGAAATCCCGGAAAAGAATACGCAAAAACCCGCCACAACGCCGGATTCTTGTTCACGGATTATATTCGCTCAATCAATCGGGACAATTTTCCGGATTGGGAATTCAACAAAAAAATAAACGGGGACATTTCCGCCGGAAAAGTTGATGGCAAGAAAATCATACTTTTCAAGCCGCAAACTTTCATGAATTTATCCGGCACAGCCGTATCGGCAGCGAAAAAATATTATAAAGTGAAACTGGAAGACATAATTGTCGTTCACGATGAAATTGATCTGCCGCTCGGGAGCTTCCGGTTTTCTGTTGGCAGCTCCGCCGCCGGGCATAAAGGCGCCGAGAATATCATTGACGCACTCGGCACAAAAAATTTCCTGCGGCTCCGGATTGGGGTTGATAATCGCGGGGATAAAAAAATCCCCACCGAGAAGTATGTGCTGGGAAAATTCCTACCAGCGGAGATGAAAATAATTAGTAAAGTGCTTTTAGAATCCTCTGAAAAAATAAAACAATTTATTTCCAATTTCTAATATCTAATTCCTAATTTCCAATAAAATGTCCAATGCTAAATTTTGGGATTGGGAATTGGAGTTTTATTAGAAATTTGATATTAGAAATTGGACATTCCTTGGGGCATAAACTTTCCAAAAATAAAAAGCCCGCCATGAGCTTTATATTCGAATTATTACAAACTGCCCCTTATGTTCTCTGTCCCGCCCAAAAGCGCTGGATTTGCCTGCATTTGCAGGCTATCCAAACTTACCGACGATGCTTAAGGAGGGGTCACACCGCCTGACTTTCAGGCAGGACAGAAAACACCTTATTCCTGTTTCTTGCTTTATATTAGCCTGCTTTCAAAGAAAATCTTTCTCCTCTTTCACCCAATGGCCTCCCACTACGATAGAGCATTATAGCAAAACTACACGAAATGTCAAGTCCGGAAACATCAGTTCGGGAACTGTTATTTTATCACGCTTTTTCGTGCGTTGGCGGTTTTGGGCCGCAGAAGTTTAAAAAACTGCTTTCTTATTTTGGCTCGCTTGAAAAGGCCTGGGGCGCCGGACGGGAAGACTTGATCGCCGCTGACATCGGTCCGGCCGCCACGAAAAATTTTCTTGAAAAAAGAAACGGCCTGGTGCCCGAAAAACTTTTTTCGGAGCTTGAGAAGGAACATATCGGCCTCATCACCCCGAGCAGCCAATTTTATCCATCCCAGCTCAAAGAAACCCCTTCTGCGCCAGCTGTTATATATGGAAGGGGAAACTTGGAAATTCTCAAGAATAAGTCGATCGCCGTCGTCGGGTCGCGAAAATTCACCGAATACGGCCAAAGAGCCACCCAGAATTTGTGCCGCGATCTTGTCCGTGCCGGGCTCACGATTGTGAGCGGCCTCGCCCTCGGGATTGACGCCATCGCCCACCGGGCGACGCTCGACGCGGAAGGCTCGACGATTGCCGTTCTTGGAACCGGCATAGACGATGAAACAATCTATCCCCGCGACAATTTCAACCTGGCGCATGACATTCTCGCAAATGGAGGAACGCTCATCACCGAATATCCTCCCAAAACGCCATCCCTCAAACAAAATTTTCCCGCCCGGAACCGCATCATGGCCGGAATCACGCTCGGTACGCTCGTCGTGGAAGCAGCTCTCGATTCCGGATCACTCATCACGGCGGGACTCGCCCTTGAATCCGGCCGCGAAGTCTTTGCCGTTCCCGGCCCGATTTTTTCGCCCCAGTCAGCGGGAGCCAATTTTCTTTTGAAAAGCGGGGCCAAACTGGTTGAATCGGCAACAGACGTTTTGCAGGAACTCAATCTTTCGGAGTCCAACCGGCCAGCGCCTCAAAAAATATACGAACCGAAAACAAGAGAAGAAAAAAAGATTTGGAACGCACTCAGCTCCGATCCCCTTCATGTTGACAGACTCGTGAAATTGACTAGACTTAATCCAGCGACCATCGGTTCGACGCTGGCAACTCTTGAAATTCAGGGCGTGGTGAAAAATATCGGCGGACAAAATTATATTAGAATATAGAATTGTGAATTGAGAATTCAGAATGGGAATATTGAATTTAGAATTCTAGATTCATTATTCTTGATTCCCATTCACAATTCACAATTCTAAATTCACAATTCTATGAACTTAATCATCGTTGAGTCTCCAACCAAAGCCCGGACAATTTCCAAATTTCTGGGTAAAGATTTCAAGGTCAAATCCTCTTTCGGCCATATTCGCGATCTTCCGCAGAAGGAAATGGGCGTTGATATTGAAAACAATTTCGCGCCGAAATATGTCGTGAATGCCAAGGCCCGCGAGAAAGTGAAGCCATTGAAAGAGGATATGAAAAAGGCCCAGACTGTGATTCTCGCCACTGACGAAGACCGCGAAGGCGAAGCCATTGCCTGGCACCTTTCGGAAATTTTGAAGCTCAATTCCCAGGAAAAAAACCGGATTGTTTTCCATGAAATTACCAAAAAGGCCATCGAGGAAGCGCTCGGAAACCCGCGATCGATTGATTTTCATCTCGTCGACGCCCAGCAGGCTCGGCGCATTCTCGACCGACTCGTCGGCTATGAGCTCTCCCCCCTTCTCTGGAAAAAAATAAAACGGGGTCTTTCGGCTGGGCGAGTCCAATCAATTGCTCTTCGCATCATTTGCGAACGAGAACGAGAAATTGAAAAATTTTCAAAAGAAGAATACTGGACAATTTCGGCGATGCTCCGTCCCGAGACTAAGTCTTGGAAAAAATCCCAAGACTTAGTTTTGGAAGAGTTCGAAGCCGCATTGATCCAGCAAAACGAGAAAAAAATCGAAGGAATCACTTCTCTCAAACTTTTTGCCGGAGATTATAAATCAAAAAAATCTTCCATCAAAAGCGAAAAAGAGGCTCAAGAAATCAAATCAGAACTCGAAAAAGGGGTTTTCCAAGTTTCTGAAGTTCTGAAAAAGGAAACCATGCGAACTCCCCCGCCGCCCTTCACCACCTCCACGCTCCAGCAAGCGGCCATCAACAGCTTGGGATTTTCAGCAAAGCAAACTATGATGATCGCCCAAAAACTTTATGAGCAGGGGCACATCACTTATATGCGCACCGACAGCACCAGCCTTTCCCTTCCTTCGATGCTGGCCGCGAAGAAAACAATTGAGAAAAATTTTGGAAAAAATTACGCGCTCGAAAGCCCGCGGTTTTATAAAACCAAATCAAAAGGCGCTCAAGAAGCCCACGAAGCAATCCGACCAACCAGACCGGACATTTTACCCGATGAACTGAATGGCTCTCTCGACGCTAACCAGCACAAATTGTATCGGCTTATCTGGCGCCGGATGGTCGCCTCGCAGATGAGAGCTGCCGTCCTCAATTCGGTTCGGGTTTTGATTGACGCCAAGGGCAGCCAAAATAATTATACTTTCCAAGCCAACGGCTCGACGGTGAAATTTGATGGTTACCTGAAAATATACGGGGATAAAATTCCTGTAACGGAAAATCTTCTTCCTCCTCTCAAAGAAAAAGAGATTTTGGACCTGGCGCAAGTGAAGGCCAATCAAAAAGAAACCCTGCCCCCGCCCCGCTACACGGAAGCCGGCCTTGTGAAGGTCCTCGAAGAAAATGGGATTGGCCGGCCGTCGACATACGCTCCGACTATATCGACGATATTCGACCGGAAATATATCGATAAAAACGAGGAGCGCCGGCTCTTCCCGTTGGAAATCGGCTTTCTGGTGAATGATTTGCTTGTGGAGCATTTTCCCCAGATTGTCGACATGACATTCACGGCCACAATTGAAGAAGATTTTGACCGGATTGCTGAAGGCAAAAAAGAATGGGTGCCTGTCATCCGTGAATTTTATAAACCTTTCCATAAAAACCTTGAAAGTAAATCTAAGGAGATAAAGAAAGAAGATATTCTTGAAAAACTCGACAAAAAATGCCCCGAATGCGGCGGCGACCTTCTGGTGCGCTTCGGAAGATTCGGAAAATTTATCGCCTGCAACAATTTTCCCAAATGCAAATATACCGAAAAAACGGCCGAGGAGAAAAAAGTTGAAGACGAAAACAGCGGCGAGGCCTGTCCGGAGTGCGGCGCGCCAATGATTGTGAAAAGAGGAAAATACGGCGCTTTTCTGGGATGTTCGAAATATCCCGACTGCAAAGGCATCAAAAAAATTACTTCCGATAAAACGACCGGCGTGAAATGCCCCAAGTGTGGCGTGGGAGAAATTTTGGAACGCCGCTCGAGGAAGGGACGGCTTTTTTACGGTTGCAGCGGATATCCAAAATGCGATTTTTCTCTCTGGAACCGGCCTTCCGGAAAAACTTGTGAAAAATGCGGAAGTCTTATGGTTTTTCAAATGAAAGGAACGGAGAAATGCAGCAATAAAGAATGCAAGTAGTCTTTGGGTCATTGGTAACATGGTTGTTGGCTGTGGGACAAGTCTTCGGCCATTGGTCATTGGAAAAAAATCCAAAGACTCATGACCAATGACCAGACTAACTGCCAATGACTTTGTTACCAAAGACTAAATTCCAATTATGACTCTTGCCGAACTCTACGCCCACTACAAAAACCCCCTCAACGCCCGGCAAAAACAGCTTATTGCCGAGGCTTTTGAATTTGCCAAAGCAGCCCACGCAGGACAAAAAAGAAAAACCGGCGAGGACTATTTTGAGCATTCCGTGGAAACCGCCGCTATCTTGGCCGAAATCGGAATGAGATCGCGAACCACGGCTGCCGCCCTTCTCCACGACGTTCCTGAAGATACAAAATTCACCCTCGAAGATATCCGCCAAAAATTTGGCAATGAAACCGCGGAGCTCGTGGACGGCATCACCAAACTCGGAAAATTCAAGCTCCGGGGAGACAAAAAAGAAGTCCAGCTCGAAAATTTGCGCAAAATTTTTTTGGCGATGGCCGAAGACATCCGAGTAGTGCTCATCAAATTGGCCGACCGACTGCACAATATGCGGACACTGCATGCTCTTCCGCCTGAAAAACAGGAGCGGATCGCCCGGGAAACCATGGAAATTTATGCGCCGATCGCCAACCGCCTTGGAATTGGGGAGATAAAAGGAGAACTCGAGGACTTGGCCTTCAAATATCTCGATCCTGAAAATTATAAGCTGGCTAAGGGACTTCTTGATAAAGAGTATAAGGAAAGAAAAAATGACCTCGAAGTTGCTATTGAGGAGCTTAGGGAAGAGCTTAAGAAAAATAACATAAAGGTGATAGAGATTCACGGAAGGGCCAAGCAAACCTACCGCTTTTTTTTGAAACTCAAAAAGCATGATATGAACGTGGATCAAGTTTATGACGTTGTGGCGGTCCGGATTGTCGTTCCCGACATCCCTGACTGCTACGAAGCTTTGGGAATAGTCCACAAAAAATACCGTCCTCTTATCGGGAGAATCAAGGATTATATTTCTCTTCCGAAGCCCAACGGGTATCGATCCATCCACACAACTGTTTTTGGCCCCAAAGGAAAATTTTTGGAAATCCAAATTCGCACACCCCGGATGCACGACGAAGCCGAATTTGGTATCGCTGCCCACTGGATTTATTCAGGCCCCAAGACTTGGAGAGACTACTTTTTGAGAAGATACACGCCCGAAGAGATTCCAGAAGAGGAATTGGCCTGGGTGAAACAGCTCCGCGAATGGCAAAAAGACCTTGGCACCGACAATCTTGAATTTGTGCAGGGGCTTAAAATTGATTTTTTTCAAAACCATATTTTTGCTTTTACTCCCAAGGGAGATATCATTGACCTTCCGGAAGACGCGACCCCTATTGATTTCGCCTACGCGGTACACACGGAAATCGGAAACCGCATGATCGGCGCCAAAGTGGACGGCAAGCTTGTTTCGCTCGATTCCAAAATAAGAAACGGACAAGTAGTTGAGATTCTCACTTCGAAAGACGCAAAGACTCCCAACCAGGATTGGTTAAGAATTGCAAAGACTTCCAATGCCAAATCAAAAATCCGCCAGCAGCTCCGGCGGGCGGGAATAACCATCGGCGCGATTTGAAACACCGGAAAATTTTGAAATTTTGCGTCCTGAATTTTTCTTCAGGGTGTTTTTATTATTTTTGATGTGATATTTTCCAGTTCTTCCGGACTATAAAAGTCAACGATTATTTTTCCGCCTCCGCCGGATTTTTTTATCTGGACTTTCGTGCCAAGAGCTTGAGCAATTTGGTTCCCTTTTTCTTCCAGAATTGGGTCCTGGACAGCCGCACCCACCCTTCTTTTGTGGGTAGAAACTGTCACTTCGCGAACTTTGTCCTCGGTCTGCCGAACAGTCAGATTGTCCTTGAGAATCAGTTCGAAAAGGGCTCTCTGTTTTTCAGGATTGGAAATGGCAAGCATAGAGCGGGCGTGTCCCTCGGTGATTTTTCCCTCCTGAAGAGCGCGTTGGATTTCGATGGGAAGCCCCAATAATCGGACTTTGTTGGCAACTGAACTGCGGCTTTTCCCGACTTTTTCCGAAATTTCCTCTTGAGTGAGATCAAATTCCTCGATCAGTTTTTTGTAGGCACGGGATTCTTCAAGAACATTGAGGTCCTCACGCTGGATATTTTCAACCAGAGCCAGCTCCAGTTTTTCTCTTTCTCCGGCTTCTTCTCGGATAATCACCGGAACCATTTCAAGGCCCGCCAGTTTGGCCGCTTTGAGCCGGCGCTCCCCGGCAATGAGCTCATACTGCTCCGGCGCAATTTTGGCAACGATGAGCGGCTGGATAATTCCGTGCTCTTTTATGGAAGCGGCCAGATCCTGAAGTTCGTTTTCAGAAAAATCGTGCCGCGGCTGTTGGGGATTGGTGGCAATTTTGGAAATCGCAACTTCCAGAAAATCATCCTGCAGGCTTTCCGGATACAGTTGCGGCTTCTGTTGAGGTTTCTGTTGCGGTTGCCGTTGCTTTTGCGTTTGCTGGACATATTTAGTTTCTTCAGCAGCATCAACTTTTTCCTCCTTTCCGGAAATGGGCCTTATCACCTTGCTATTTTTCGGCGGGATAAGAGAGGCCAGCCCGCGCCCCAATCCGTGATTATTGTTTGCCATATTTTTTTATTTTATAAATTTTTATCTTGTTATAAAAAAGCTAAAGATGAAAGCTTTTTTCTTCATTTTCCATCCGCAATACTTCCTGTGCCAGGTTTTTGTAGGCGCGGGCGCCGCGGGAAAAAATATCAAAATCAAAAATTGATTTTCCAAAACTTGGCGCTTCCGCCAGACGGACACTGCGGGGAATAATGCTGTCAAAAACTTTCCCCGGAAAATGGTCTTTCACTTCGCGGACGACTTGATAAGAAAGACGGTTTCTCCGATCAAACATCGTGAGCAACGCTCCCATCACTTTGAGATTAGGCTGAAGATTGTCACGGACGAGGTTGATTGTTTCAAGAAGCTGGCTAAGACCTTCGAGCGCGTAGTATTCGCACTGGACCGGAATCAGCACTTCGTCAGACGCCACCAGGCCGTTCACCGTCAGCGGGCCGAGGCTCGGCGGACTGTCTACGATGATATAATCGTATTCAGTCCGGATCTGCCGCAAAACATTATAGAGCCGGTATTCACGATTTTCGAGGTTGACAAGCTCAATTGTCGCCCCGGCAAGATCCCGATTCGACGGCAGAAGGCTATGTCCAAAAGTCTGGAGCTTTATGATATGAGGAGAAGGATGCTCGCCCAAGATCATGCTGTGGTACAGGCTTTTTTCAAGGTTTCTCGGATCAACTCCGAGACCGCTCGTCGCATTGGCTTGCGGGTCAAGATCCACAAGCAAGACAAATTTTCCCGCCTCGGCAAGCGATGCGGACAAATTGACAGCCGTCGTGGTTTTTCCGACCCCGCCTTTTTGGTTTACGAGAGAGATAATTTTTGCCATTTCTTTTTTTAATTATACTATATTCGTTGACATTCGGCTACCATTAATTTAAAGTAAAATAAGCCGTAATTTGCCTCGGTAGCGCCCGCCTCAGCTTTTCAAGCTTCGGCGAGACAAGGAAATGGTATATTTACCCTGCACCAATTTATTGTCTATTTGCAAAAAATATTTTCGTTATGCCGCGATGGCGGAACTGGCAGACGCGCTGGACTCAAAATCCAGTGGTGGCAACACCATGAGAGTTCGACTCTCTCTCGCGGCACAAACTAAAACAGCAATTTGGAAGACCAATGCTGTTTAAAAATACATAAAACAAGTCTAATCTTGGGATAAAACCGAAAATTCCGGTTTTTTGTTTTTCAGTTTTTTCGAATATTTCAAAATTTTTTCTTTTGCCAGCTCAATCATCTTTTTATTTTTCCCGCGGACCAGCGCCAGCGGACCAGGGAGATCCTTCAGCTCCAAAAGAATATCGCCTTTTTCGGCCATTTTTTTGAGCGCAAGATTTTCCTCATGGTCGCGGCCGAGGATGATTTTTGCCGGCCCATTCCAAAAATGCCGCCCGATGCGAAGAAGGGCCAAGTCGCTTGATTTTATATTTTTCACCTTCTCCAAAAGATCCAGGAGTTTTCTCGAATATTCCTTGTCGGTCAAAATACAGCCACCCGCAGGAGACGGATAGTTTTTTATTCCGTATTTTTTCGCCAGCCCAATTTGTTCCTTGCGGCTCCGACCGGAAATGCCAATCAGTTTCCGGCGATCAACCATTCCCGATTTTTCCATTTCCGTTTCCGGCAGAACTTTGGCTGAAAGCGGCCGTAATATTTTTCCAACGAGCCCCGCTTCCCGCTCGATTATTTTCAGAGCCTCAAAATTTTGCGACATAGGCCGCTGGCCTAAAACTTCCCCTGTCGCAATGAAATTATATTTTTCGCGAGCCGCGATTTTTTTTGCTTCGCCAATCATCAGAAGATGGCAATCAACGCACGGATTCATCCCCACGCCGCGGCCATAGCAAGGATTTTTCACAATTTCAAGATGTTTCTTGGAAAAATCTTTTGTGACCAGCTGAATATTGTTTTCCTCGGCTGATTTTTTTGCCTGTCCGGCATCAAAAAAATGGCTCGTCAGCGTGAAAGCTGTCACCCGGATTCCCTGACGCGCCAAAATTTTTGCGGCGAGAATCGAATCAAGCCCGCCCGAAAAAAGAAGAAGGGCCTTTATTTTTTTCTTTTTGCTCTTTCCCATGCCAAAATATTAGTTTTTTTGCATTGCACTAATAATTAGGAGAATCAAGCGCCGGTTCCTCCGCGGGGGCCTCGATCCGATTTCCGGAGGTGAGATTGGCTACCTCAATGATTTTTCCGCTCGACGGACGATAAAGAATGGCTTTTTTGGCCTTTGGATAGACCAGAACCTTGTCTCCGTTTCTGGAGTTCAAAAAAAACTGCTGCCCCTCGAGCTTTTCCCGGTCATTTACAGTCGCCAAAGTCGGTGTTTCTCCTTGAGGAAGCTCCATGAATTTCCCAATTCGCTCCGTAATCAACTTTACCTCCTTTTGGGCAGCTGCATTGGAATCCTGACGAGTTCTTATAACATGAAAAGTCGCATAATATAGAATTGCCAGAAGCGCAAAAAAAACGAAAAGGACCGTGATGATTGACCTGAAGGGAATGGCATATCCTCTGATGACCAGTCTTTTCCGAAGCCACTGCGAAATTTGCCCATTGGCCTGCCTATAATTTTGTATCCGGCTTGAAGAATATTTTTTCACTTCCATAAATCTAAGGTGAAGGATTAATTCCAAAAAGGCTGTCGCCTGTCGGGACCTGGGAAGCGTTTCCCGCTGGAACAGGCGAACTGCTTTCCCCGGAGTTCGAAGATCCAGCCGAGTCCGTTGACTGGCCGATGATTCCCATAAGCGTGTTAGAAGATTTTGCTTTCTTTCCTTCGACAAGAAGACCGACCTCGTCTTGAGCATTGTTTGATTTTCTGCTCTGGGCTTCTTTTTTGAAAATATTCGGATCTTGAACCGCAAGCGCGTGCCAGGAAAAAGGGGTGTCCGATTCGGAAATGTGGTCCGTCATGATCTCAAATCCCTCTCGAGTCACATTCGTGACAACGTAATTCACATTGGAAACCAGCAGCAAATCTTCAGCCACTGCGCGCACTTCCGGATCGTCGTATTGCTGTACAGAAAGAGTCGCTGTCACTACTGGTGCAACTGTATACTTTTTTTCAAACTGAACTTCGACGCTTTGGCTGTCTTTTCTTATTATTGCGAATCCAGCCGTATCCTGGTCAAAAATCGGCTGACCCGAAACCTCAAAGCCATTGTCAAATTTGGCGCCTTTCAAAAATTCGGCCGAATTTCTGAAAACAACTTTTTCCAAAAATTTGGCCGCCAGTTTGAAGATCGTCGGCCGTCCGGGGTCGGTTTTGGCAGTGGCCGCTCCAGCCACCAGTCCTCCTTGGGCTTCCAGATATTCAAATGTGTCGCTATTCAAATTATCCAAGTCAGCCAAATCAGATTTTTGGACAAGGCTGCTGTCAAAATCCGGAACGAGCTGGGAATCGACAACTGCTTCAGGAGCGCTTTTCGTTTCGATGCCGATATTTCCGTTTCCGAACAATCCCCCATTTTTAAGCGCTTCAAGAAGCTGTTCTGCCGAAATATTGGTTTCTTCGGTAGTGCTCGCAGGTGCCTGAATGACAGGAGTCAGCTCTTGAGCCTTGACCATTAATGGTATCTTGCCCGCCACTATAAAAAGAACCGCCGCGATCAGCAGAAGCAAAACCTCAAAATCCCTCCGTTCCCAGTGTTTTTTTTCACCTCTTTGTTTCATTCTGAATTGGGTTTATGTTTTGGGTTTACGAGGGTATTTTGTTTTTATTTTAGGCCGCTAAGGGACCTTCTCTTTGCTGAATTATATATCAAGCCAGGAGCAGTGGCAAGAAGACCCTTCAGGCCCGAAAAAAATATACTGATATGATGACCAAAGCCAGCGCCAGCCGGTACCAGAAAAAAATAGCATAACTTGTTCGCTCTACAAACTTCAAAAGGTATTTTATCGCCAGATACCCACTCACAGCCGCGGAAAGCATTCCTAAAACGAGATAAATATCCAATCCATTTTTTAAAAGATGCGGCAATTCCGCGGCCGCCGCTCCCAAAATTATGGGCGTGGAAAGAAGAAATGAAAACCGCGCCGCTGACTCACGATTGAGACCAAGAAAAAGTCCTGTGGTAATCGTCGCGCCTGAGCGAGATACGCCGGGAAAAATTGCCGCGGCCTGCGAAAGACCGACCAAAAGACTGTCTGACCAGGAAATCTTCCCTAAATTTTTTCGGTGTCGGTGGTATCTGTCAACGAGATACAGAACCAGGCCGACTAAACTCAATGTTATTGCAATCGGGATCGGCGACCGAAAAGACGACTCGGCGTAATTTTCCAAAAAATATCCGGCGAGGATTCCAGGGATGGTCGCTAATACTAACAGCCACAACATTTCATTCTTAAAGCTATCTATCCCAAGACTAAGTCTTGGAAAGCTTTTCCAAGACTTAGTCTTGGAAAAAAGAGCTAGCCGAAAAATCTCAATCCAATCTTTCCAAAAATATAGAACTACGGCAATTAATGTCCCGAAATGCAAAGCCACATCAAACGAAAGCCCCGGATCGGAAAAACGAAAAAGCCACGGCGCCAGAATCAAATGGGCCGAACTGGAGATCGGCAGAAATTCAGATGCGCCTTGGATTATTCCAAGGATTAGAGAATGAAAAACAGTCATACAAAAAATAAATTCTAAATCCTAAATAAATCCAAAATTTCAACTTTCCAAATTCTAAATGTTTGGTATTTTTTTATTCGAATTTTGATATTGTTTATGATTTCGATATTGGAATTTAGGATTTTTTGTGAAATAATTCTCATGAACGGAACTGCAGAAAAATCGTCGCAAGCAACGCAAATATCATAAAAACAACACTCGCCCAGCCAAAAATTTTGACCCAGGCTGGATGCGTTTCAGCGCCCATAATGCGCTTGTCATTTCCGACAACCATAATAGCCACAAGGAGCGGCAAAGCAATAATCCCGTTTAAGTATGCTGAATAATAGAGCGCTTTGATGGGATTCACACCGATGAAATTGAGTCCCAGCCCGACCAGAATAGAGAAGGCAATGATGAGATAGAATCCCCTTGCCCGCGAAAAGCGGAGTTCCAGCCCCTCGCGCCATTTCATAATCTCGCATAAAGCATAGGCTCCCGAACCAGCCAGAATCGGCACCGCCAGAAGCCCTGTTCCGATGATTCCAAGCGCGAAAAGAAGATAGGCCGCCCCGCCCGCGAAAGGCCGAAGAGCCAGTGCCGCCTGTTCCGCCGAACCGATGTCCGTGATCCCGTTTTTGAACAAAACTTGCGCTGTTGTGAGGATAATGAAAAAGAAAACCACGTTCGCGAGAATCATTCCCGTCCCGACGTCGGTGCGCATATGCCCGATCCGGTGATGGAGAAAATATTTTCCTGGTTTTGATTTCATCAATTTGTTTTCTTCAACTTCCTCGGAAGCCTGCCAGAAGAAAAGATAAGGCGTAATGGTCGTTCCGAAAATGGCGATGAGCGCGAATATATAATTTTTGTTGAGTTCGATGCTTGGAATGAAAGCGTTTCGGAAAACTTCCCGCCAATCGGGATGTGCCATGAACCCAGCAAAGACATAGGCCAGCACCGAAATCGTGAGCCACTTGAGAATTCGCGCGTAAAAATGATATTGAAAAAATATTTCCATGAATATTATCACCAGCGCGAAAAAAAACGCCGCGAGATAGAAATTCACGCCCGCCAGCATCTGGAGCGAGGCTGCCATCGCCCCAAGATCGGCACCGATGTTCACCACGTTGGCGATGATGAGAAGAAGGACAATTCCCGCCACGATTTTTTTCCGGTAATGTTTCTGAAGGACTCCCGCGAGTCCCCGGTTCGTCACAATCCCAATCCGGGCGCAGGCCTCCTGGACAGCCAGCATAACCGGAAGAAGCCAGGCGGCCGTCCAGAGAATGGTATACCCGAAAGCCGCTCCGACTGAAGAGTAGGTTGCAATTCCTCCGGGATCGTCATCAGAAGCTCCAGTGATCACTCCCGGACCGAGCGCGCGAAAAAAATATTTTATCTTTCTCCGCCGGTCCTTGAAAATGCCTCTTACCCGCAAGACGTCCTCTTCCGTGATCCGCACCGACCCGTCCTTGAGTTTCACGGCCTCCACTTCTCCCCAGACCAGCAATTTTTTGGCAATCACAAGAGGAATCCCGGCCTCCCGGCGAAATTCGGAAAGAGTATGGAGTTTGTCTTTTGGATGGATTTTATTTTCCACTTTTTCTTTTTTATTCAACTGTCACACTTTTGGCAAGATTGCGCGGTTTGTCAACCTCGAAGTATAAAGTTTCGCTTTAACTACGGGGCAGGCGTCCAAATTATTCTACTGTAACTGATTTTGCTAAATTTCTTGGTTTATCAACATCAAGTCCCCTACCCACCGCGGAATAGTAGGCGAAAAGCTGCAGAGGAACGACCGAAAGAAGCGGCGTGAGCATTTCCAAAGTTTTGGGGATATAGATAACGTCGTCAACCATTTTTTTGATTTCCCTGTCGCCCTTGGTGGCAACGGCAATCACATGTCCGCTGCGGGCTTTCACTTCCTGAATTCCGGAAAGGGTTTTTTCATAAACGCTGTCCCGGGTCGCGATCGCCATTGTCGGAAAATTTTTGTCAATGAGTGCAATCGGCCCGTGCTTCATTTCTCCGAAAGGATAGCCCTCGGCATGGACATAGGAAATTTCTTTGATCTTGAGCGCCCCCTCCATGGCAATGGGAAAATTATATTTTCTGCCGAGATAAAGAAAGTTTGAATATTTCGAATATTTTCCGGCTGCTTTTTTTATTTCATTGGCCCGCGCGAGAATGCCTTTCATGAGACGCGGAATTTCAGACAGTTCTTCGGCAATCCTTTTTCCCATCACAAATGACATTTCTCTCTGGCGGCCCAGAAACAAAGTGAGAAGAGCCAGAATAGAAAGCTGAGAGGTGAAGGCTTTGGTCGAAGCCACTCCAATTTCGGGTCCAGCGTGGTTGTATATTCCTGCGTCTGTTTCCCGGGCGATTGTCGATCCGACCACGTTCACGATCCCCAGCGTGAGCGCCCCTTTGTTTTTCGCTTCCCGGATCGCTGCCAGAGTGTCAGCCGTTTCGCCCGATTGGGAAATGGCAACAACGGCTGTTTCTTCGTCGAGAAGAGGTTTTCGGTACCGAAATTCAGAGGCATGTTCGACATCCGTCCGGATACCCGCGTATTCCTCGAGCATATATTTTCCCACCAGTCCGGCGTAGTATGAAGTCCCGCAGGAAACAATGACGATTCTTTTGAGATGACGCGTCTTTTCGGCCACATCGCGAAGCCCCCCAAGTTTGGCAATTCCTTCCGAGACCACCAAGCGCCCCCGAATTGAGTTTTCTACCGCTTCCGGCTGCTCCATGATTTCTTTAAGCATGAAATGGGGATAGCCTTTTTTTTCAGCCTCCTCGACCGACCAGTCAATTTTCGAAATTTCTTTCTCAACTTTTTTGCGCTTAAAGTTGGTGATTTTGTGGCTCTCGCCGGTCACTTCCGCCATTTCCCCGTCGTCGAGATATATCACCCGATCCGTATACGACACAATCGGCGCGATGTCCGAAGCGATGATATACCCGTCTTCCATCACTCCCAGCACCAGCGGGCTTCCGTTCCGGGCGACAAATAACTTTTCGGGATTTTCCCGGTCGATTATGGCCAGGCCATAGGTTCCCTGGATATGGGCCAAAGTCCTCCAGACCGCCTCCTCGAGCGGAACTTGCTTTTTGTATTCTTCTACAAGATGAACCACAATTTCCGTGTCAGTCTCCGAAGAGAATTTGTGGCCCGCCTTTTCGAGATCCGCTTTCAACTCTTTATAATTCTCAATAATCCCGTTGTGGACAAGATATATTTTTTTTTGGCAGTCGCAGTGGGGATGGGCGTTTTTTTCAGAAGGCTTTCCGTGTGTTGCCCAGCGGGTATGGGCAATTCCAACGCGCCCCGCGATTTTTTTTCCGTTTATCTTGTTCTCGAGCTCAGCTACTTTTCCGACCGCTTTTTCTGCTGCAATTTTTCCTTCGTCAAGCACAGAGATTCCCGCGCTGTCATAGCCCCGGTATTCCAGCCGCTTGAGACCGTCCATAAGGATAGGAAGGGCTTCTCTTTTCCCAATGTATCCGACAATGCCGCACATGATAAAAAGTTTAAAATTTAAAAATAAAAAATCAAAATGACAATTCAAAATGCAAAATTATTTCTTTTGCATCCTTTGCGGAAATTTTTAATTTTACATTGTCATTTTGCATTTTGAGATTTATATTTTGCATTAACCTAATTTATTCCTGACAACTCCCGCAATTTTTTCCGCATATTTCTTAATCTCCCCTTCGTCCCTCCCCTCCACCATCACCCGGCAGAGGTTTTCTGTTCCGGAATAGCGGACCAGAACCCGGCCTTCACTGCTCAATTTCCCCTCCACCTCTTCTATAATATCCCGAATTTCTGGAATTGTGTCCAGCTCTGGCTTATTTTCCACTTCTATATTGACCAAAAGCTTTGGAAATAGGGCAATCTCTCCTGCCAGTTCTGAAAGCGGCTTTTTGAAATAACTCATCGCCGAAAAAAGCAAAAGGCCGCCCGCAATCCCGTCCCCGGTGGGGAAAAAATCGGAATAAATGATATGTCCGGATTCTTCGCCGCCCAGCACCGCGCCTTTTTTCTTCATTTCAAAAAACACCTGCCGGTCTCCAATGGCCGTGGCGATATGTCCAATCCCCAGCTTTTTGAGCGCGCCCACGAATCCGAGATTGCTCATAACCGTCGTCACGACCAAATCTTTTTTGAGCCTGCCTTTTTCTTTCAAAAATTTGGCAATCACATACATCATCTGGTCGCCAGTGAGCGCGTTTCCTTTTTCGTCAACGGCAATCACTCGGTCCCCGTCTCCGTCAAAAGCCAGCCCCAGATCGGCTTTTTCTGCAACTACCTCTCTTTGTAAACTCCCTGTGTGTTGGGATCCGCAATCGTCATTGATATTTTTTCCGTCCGGGCTCGCATGAAGCGAACTGATTTCGTTGACGACCTTTCCGAAAATATCAGAAGCGACTTCGGAGGTGGCGCCATTGGCGCAGTCTAACACCAAAGCTAAGCTTTTTCCTTCCCCGACTGAAAGTCTGGGAATTCCCCAAATCTTGGCTTTATTCAACAAAAAAATTGCGTATTTTTCTTTTGCATCCGGCAAAATTATTTTTTTTCCTTCAGAAAAATTACTATTTTTTCTTTCAGGCGTATCCTCATTTAAAATATATCCTTCAATCTCTTTTTCTTCTTCTCTTGAGAGCTTTGTGCCGCCCTGCTTAAACGGTTTGAGGCCATTGTCCTTGAAAAGATTGTGAGAAGCTGAAATGACAATCCCCGCCCCTGCCCTTTGCTCGCTCACAAGATAGGCAATCGCCGGGGTCGGCAAAACACCCACCGTAACCGCCTCGCCTCCCACTGAAGATATTCCGGAAACAACCGCTTCTTCGAGTATCGGCCCCGACTCGCGCGGGTCTCTTCCGACAACGACGCGTGCCGGCCAGTTTCTTTTCCGGCAAAAAGAGACGACCGCTTTCCCAAATGCCGCCGCCATCTCCGGATTTATTTTTTCTCCCCCGAAAGCGTCTCTGATGCCGTCGGTGCCGAATAGTTTCATAATTTTATATATATGAAAAATCGCCGTCCGAATTGTTTTGTATTGTGTTTTTTTTGAGCTTCACGCATTTTTTGATGAACTGCCAGTATTTTATCTTTATTGAATTCCTGTCATACCGGGCATAGCGCACGCCATAATTTTTGTTGTTTCGGATGCTGTTTCCGGTAAGCTTCATCGTTCCGCGCTGGGAGCTGTAGACCTGGATTGTGATCCCCTGCGTGTCGTTGCTCGAAAGGCTGTTCCCTTTGATCGAAATTTTTGTTCCCGCCATCATCATCTCGATTCCGGATTCGCCGTTGCTCTTGATGTTGTTGTTCCTGACGGTTCCGCGCATGCCGGTATGAAGATCAATTCCTTCTTCGACATTTCCCGAAATTTCGCATCCCGCTATCTCAATTTTCCGTTTATGAATGTACATCCCCCGTTTGCCGTTGTCCACGATACTGCTATTTCTGAAAGTGAACTTGTATTTATCCGAATTTTTTGACTTGTCCACTTCTACTCCGTTGCTACCGGCCTCGCAAATTGTGCAATTGTTGATTATAGCTTTCGACTGCTTGTCCACCTTGATATTCGTAGGGGCTTTTTCCACCGTAAGATTGCTGACCCGGCTTTTGGTCGAGCGGAAATAAATTCCATAACTCCGTCCACTACCATCAATCGTGGTTTCATTCCGGTCTTCGCCGATGAGATCGGTATTATTTTCAAGCTCGACTTGTTCGCTGTAGGTCCCTTTTCTTATGTAAACGTTTTTGTTTTTGTATTTTTCGCTTTTTATGTGACTCATAGCGGCACCAATGGTTTTGAAAGGATATTCTTCCGTTCCGTTTTCCTGAACTTCGGCGCTTCCCTGATCGACATAGAAATCATACGAATCTGCTTTCGCCACTGACACAGCGAACAAAAGAAAAACCGCTAGCGCTGCTCCCGGAATCAATTGGTGTTTTTTTTGTTTTATTCTGTCTTTTGATGGCATTCTCAATTCGCGGATTTGTGTTTACTCGCGGATTCGCATTGTATTATATAAATTTCTCGATTTCCGTCTGGGCTTTTTCAAGATCTTCAGGATTGCCGACTGGAAACCAGCGAGTGGTGGGAATAACTTTCACCTTATGCTTGTCGGTCATCATGGCCAGCGTCTGCGGAAGACCAAATTCTTTTTCTGTGATTTGGACCAGGTCATAGTCGAAAAAACTTTTTTCCAAGACATAAGCGCCGATATTGGCGAGCTTGTTGTCCTTTGATTCAGGCTTTTCGATGATGTCCAGCAGATTTTTCTCTTCGTCCATTTCAAAGACTCCGAATTTTGACGGATCATTCACTTCAAAAGCCATGGCGGCCAGGTCTTCCCGGCACAGTTTTTCAAGATCACTTTTCAAAAACAAATCGTCCCCATTGATAACGAGAAATTTATCCCGAAGAATATCTCTGCAGGCATAGATGGCGCCGCCCGTGCCGTTGAGCTCCTTTTGGACGACGTATTTTATTTTCCGGCCTTTCCACTCGTCGCCGAAATAATTTTTGATTTGGTCGGCGAGATAATTGACGACAATTATCACCTCGTCGACAACATCCGGCAAAAAACTGATCGTCCATTCCAAAATCGGCTTGCCTTTCACAAGCAGCATTGGTTTTGGAGTTTTTAATGTGAGCGGCCGCATTCTTGTTCCCTCTCCCGCGGCCATGATGACAGCTTGCATGATATTGGGTCATTGGTAACATGGTCATTGGCTGTGAGACTGGTTGTGGGTCTTTAGCCGCTAGAAAACAAATCAGTGACCCATGACTCATGACTTAACCCACTGCCGACAACCTTGTTACCAAAGACTAGAAAAAAATATACTAAACAACTAAATTTATTATCCTATCTTTCACAAATATAATTTTCCGGATATTTTTGCTTTCTGTATATTTTTTAATTTTCGGACTTTCGAGCGCCCTTTTTTTCATTTCTTCCTCGCTCGCGCCCGCAGCCAATCTCAACTGGTCGCGCATCTTTCCATTTATTTGGACAACAATTATTGCCTCTTCGTCTTTTATTAGTTTTGGATCATATTTCGGCCATTTTTCGAGAAAAATCGAATTTTTGTTTCCGAGATTTTCGTGCCATATTTCCTCGCAAATATGCGGTGCAAACGGAGCAAGTAGCATTAAAAATTTTTCAAATCTCTCTCTGCTAATATTAAATTTTTCAACCTCATTTACAAAAATCATCATCTCTGAAATCGCGGTATTGAATTTTAAATTTTCGATATCTTCAGAAACTTTTTTAATAGTTTTGTTTAAGTGTTTATTGATAATTTCAATATCCGATCGACCTCTTTCTTTTTGACGATCAGTCAAATCTTCGTTTTTTAGGACAAAGGATAATTCCGATCCTCTCATTTTCTCCTTATCTTCGGTTAACCGATCGGGATAAATGTTCCAAACTTTATCAAGAAATCTTTTTAACCCTATAATACTAGATGTGTTCCACACCTTCGAATCTTCCAGCGGTCCCATGAACATCTCATAAAGCCTGAGAACGTCCGCGCCGTATTTTTCGACAATTTCATCGGGATTGATGACATTCCCCAAAGACTTTGACATTTTCCTCCCATCTTCCGAAAGAACAATTCCCTGATGGCGCAATTTTGAAAACGGCTCGTCAAAATCAATATAGCCGTATTTATGCAAAGCCTTCGTGAAAAACCGGGAATAGAGCAAATGCAAAACGGTGTGCTCCGCCCCGCCGATATAGAAATCGATCGGCAGCCATTTTTTCATTTCATCGCGCGCGGCGAATTCTTTTTCATTCTTTGGATCGGAAAAGCGGAAAAAATACCATGAGGAACAGACAAATGTGTCCATCGTGTCGGTCTCGCGTTTAGCCGGCCCACCGCATTTCGGACATTTCACGTTCACGAAATCCGGATTAGTCCCCAGCGGAGATGTTCCTTTCGGGCGATAATCTTTAATCTCGGGAAGAAGAACTGGCAAGTCTTTTTCTGCGACTGGAATGATTGCGCATTCTTTACCACCTATTGTCGCCGTCTCAAAGTTCGGCTTTTCCCTTCCGAAAGTTGAACTTTCGGAATTCCTTAAAGCCAAGCTTTTGCATTTCTCGCAATAAATAATCGGGATCGGCGCGCCCCAGTAGCGCTGGCGCGAAATCAGCCAGTCCCGCAATTTGTATGTAGTTCTCTTTCCGCCCAGGTCATTTTTCTCGAGCCATTTGGCCATTTCCTCCCGCGCTTTTTGGGAAGTGAGGCCGGAGTATTTGCCAGAGCTGATCAATTCCCCATCACAAGTGAAGCATTCTGATTCGACTCGCAATTCCGTTTTGGCTCCCGCAGCAATATCTTCCAAGTTTCTTGGTATGTTCAGAAGTTTTCCCGGCACAATCACTTTTCTAATAGGTAAATTGTGTTTTTTCGCAAACTCCCAGTCCCGCTCGTCGTGAGCCGGAACCGCCATCACAGCGCCGGTGCCGTAAGTAGAAAGAACAAAGTCGGCAATAAAAATCGGTACTTCTTCTTTTGTGAAAGGATTTATCGCTTTCAGTCCCTTAATTTCAACGCCCGTTTTTTCTTTCGCCAGATCCGTCCGCTCGAGATCGGTTTTCTTTTTTGCCTTGTTTATATATTTCTCAATTTCTTGGAAATTCGAAATTTGATCTTTCGACTCCTGGACTAGTTTGTGCTCCGGAGCAACTACACAATAAGTGCATCCAAAAATAGTATCGAGCCGCGTCGTGAAAGTTTCCAGAAAATAATTTTCCCCGACCTTAAATTTGATATTCGCGCCGACGGATTTTCCGATCCAATTTTTCTGCGCCGTTTTAGTCGACTGGGGCCAGTCAACTTTTTCAAGACCTTCTATGAGCTTTTCTGCAAAATCAGTAATGCGGAAAAACCATTGTTCCATATCTTTTTGGACCACCTCATTTTTGCACCGTTCGCAAATTCCACCTTCTGCCTGTTCGTTCGCCAGCACCGTCTGGCATGATTCGCACCAATTCACCTTGGCTTTTTTCCGATAGGCTAATCCATTTTTATAAAAAAATAAAAAGAGCCACTGGGTCCATTTGTAATAATTTGGATCGGAGGTATCGATTTCGCGCGACCAGTCATAGGAAAGCCCGAGGCTTTTGATCTGCCCGGTGAATATTTCGATATTTTTTTTCGTCGAATCAGCGGGATGAACGCCGGATTTGATAGCAAAATTTTCAGCCGGAAGACCAAATGCGTCCCATCCCATTGGGTGCAGGACGTTTTTCCCGTTCATACGCTGGTAACGGGAATATACATCTGACGCGGTATAGCCTTCCACGTGCCCAACATGAAGACCGTCTCCTGACGGATAGGGAAACATATCCAGGCAATAGAATTTTGGCTTTTCCGATTTTTCATCTGCCTCAAAGAGTTCTGGATGTTTCGTCCAATATTCTAGCCACTTATTCTCTATGATTTGGGGATTGTATTTTTTCATTTATCTTGCTTGCCTGCCAAAGCTTTAGCGTTGGCGGGCCATTTCTTTTCAATTTTTCGGCATTATTTTTATCCATATTCAGACTTGCTCCCTCCTTTCACTTTAGCGAGTTTGGAGTTTTTTTTCAAGGCAAACCCAAAAACTACCCTATTTCAAAATACTCCACCCTTCTCTGTCATAATTTAAAATAATATATTTTCTTAGTATACAGTATACTAGTATACTGTATACTACCGTTTTTTGTGTTCGTCGAGAAGGTTGAGAAGAAGGAAATGAAGTGGATATTTTCTTTTGACAGCCTGCCAGGAAAAAGGAGCGGCTGGCAAAGTTTGTTTTCTTTTTCTCAATTGGCCGTCTTTGAATCGGCGAACCACTGACTTATATCCCCCAAAACCGCTATTGAGCCAGCGGTCCACATGAGAAATGGTGGATATCCCAATCTTCATTTTTCTTCTTATTTCTTCACATTTATAACCCTCCATAAGCATTCTTGCCACATGCAAACGCCGAGAAATCATCACTACTTCGCTCAAGGTTAAAAGATCCTTGAAAAAATTTTTCGCTTCCTCCCGACTTCGAAGAAGCGATATCATTGTATAGAACTCGCCGAGATATTTTTTCTTCTCAATCTCGGTCAGTTGGCCGTATCTCACTTTCCCAGCCATATTTTTATATGCTAATAATTAAATAAAAATTCCTAACTTACAGTATACTAGTATACTGTAAATTAGACAAATTGGTTTGTTGGCCGGAAATGCCTGGCACAATTTTGGAGATATTTATTTGATGAGACGCGAAATGTGGAAAAAATAAAAAAGACCCAGCGTTTCTTGCAAGGCCTCTGACCTGAAAATTTCCGATGGCGCTATATCACTCTCACAAATTCGATACTCTCCCCCCCATCAACCAGTTTTGCAAAAGCAAGAATGACCTCTTTTTCCGGATATTTAGCAATGATTTTTTCCTTGGCTTTTTTGAGCTCGCTTTCATGAAAACGCTGTTCGGCTTCGAGATCGCCTTTGAACTCCGCGCTTCCGCCATATGCGCCGCAGTCAGCGTGATTCACGATGACAATACGCGCCACATGGTGGAGATCGCATGGCACGCCTATGCATTTCATCGGAACGTCCCCTTCATTTTGGCATTCATTGATGGCCTTGGCCGCACCGGGTATTTTGGGAAAGTCATATGACTCGATTTCCAACTCTTCCTCGACAAATTTAATTGTTTCTTTCCAAAAACGAAAGTCGATGCAAGCCAGCACCACCGCTTCGCAGGAGTGGACATTTTTATACTTGAATTCTGTCTTCATAGGCTATTTTCAGTACTAAATAAAAATTTTTAACTTTGAATAAATCCTAATGCACTAATTTTTAAACATTGAGAAATTTGAAAATTATTTAAAAATTATAAAATTAAAAATTCAAAAATTACTCTATTTTCATTCCCCTCTTCGTCAAATGTTTCTTGGCCACCCTTATCCGCGCCAGATTTTTTTCAAGAATTGCCGCTGCAGTCGCGTATTGGGTTTCGTCGGCTTGGATCCTTTCTTCTTTCAATTTCTCGGCTCGATCCTTTGCTTCTTCCGCCCGTTTCACATCTATTTCCTCGGCTCTTTCTGCCGTATCTGCTAAAATCGTAATTTCGTTTTTCTGCACTTCAATCATGCCTCCTGAAACAGCCATGGCAATTTCCTTGCCTCCCGCCTTCACGTCGAGTTCTCCCGGGACCAGGATGGAAATAAGCGGAATGTGATTTGGAAGTACAGTAATTTCGCCGTCCGCTGTCGGAAGAGTGACCTGATCTATCTGATCTTCAAATACTGTTCGCTCCGGTGTTACGATCTTAAATTTTATCTTATTTTCAGCAGCCATAAGATATTAGATATAAGAAATGAGATAGAAGAAATAACAAGAAGAAGTCAAAAACAAAGAAAGCTTTTTTTATACTTATTTCTTCTTTTTTATATCTTATTTCTCATTTGACTTCGTCGATGCTTCCTTTCATATAAAAACTTTGCTCCGGCTTGTCGTCGTGCTTTCCTTCCAAAATTTCCTTGAAACCGCGGATGGTATCGGAAAGTTTCACATATTTTCCTCCCGTTCCCGTGAACTGCTCGGCGACAAAAAAAGGCTGAGACAGAAATTTTTGGATTTTTCGGGCGCGGGTGACGGAAAGCTTGTCTTCGTCTGACAATTCCTCCACTCCGAGAATAGCGATGATATCCTGCAAATCTTTGTATCTCTGAAGAACTTTCTGCACCCCGCGAGCCACGCCATAGTGCTCTTCGCCCACGATTTTCGGATCGAGGATGGTCGAGGAAGAGTCAAGCGGGTCAACCGCCGGATATATCCCCAGTTCCGTGAGGGCCCGCGACAAGACAACCGTTGAATCTAGATGTCCGAAAGTCGTGGCAGGCGCGGGATCAGTGAGGTCGTCCGCCGGGACATAAACTGCCTGCACAGAAGTGACCGACCCTTTTTTGGTGGAAGTGATGCGCTCTTGCAAGCGTCCCATATCTTCCGCCAGTGTCGGCTGATATCCAACAGCTGAAGGAATGCGACCCAGAAGCGCCGAGACTTCCGATCCGGCTTGAGTGAAACGGAAAATATTATCGATGAAAAATAGAACGTCTTTTCCTTCTTCGTCACGGAAGTATTCAGCCATCGAAAGGGCGGAAAGTCCCACTCGCTGGCGCGCTCCGGGCGGTTCGTTCATCTGCCCGAAAACAAGAGTTGTTTTTTCGAGAACTCCCGAGTCCTTCATTTCGTGATAGAGGTCGTTCCCTTCGCGGGTCCGCTCGCCCACTCCGGCAAAAACTGAATAGCCCCCGTGTTCGGTGGCAATGTTGCGGATAAGCTCCTGAATAACCACTGTTTTTCCCACTCCCGCCCCGCCGAAAAGCCCGATTTTTCCGCCCTTTAGAAACGGACAGATGAGATCAACGACTTTGATGCCGGTTTCCAAAATTTGAGCTTCGGTGGACTGGTCGGTGAAAGCGGGCGTCGGACGGTGGATCGGAAATCTGTTTTCCGTTTTGACCGCCTCGGCTCCGTCAATCGGCTCGCCGAGGAGGTTGAACATCCGTCCCAGCGTTTCTTTCCCGACCGGGACCGAAATCGGCGCACCGGTGTCTGTGACTTCCATGGATCTGCGAAGGCCGTCTGTCGAACCCATCGCTACTGCCCGAACTTTGTTCGATCCAAGATGCTGGTGGGCTTCAAGAACCAATTTTTTGTTCCCATCGAGCGCAACTTCGAGCGCCGAATATATTTCGGGAAGATTTTCTTCGAATTCCACATCAACGACTGGGCCGATGACTTGGGATATTTTTCCTTTGTTCATTGCTAAATGATTTAAGATTTATGATTTAGGATTTAGGAAAAAATTCGTAAATCGTAAATCGTAAATCTCTAATTCTCAAGCGCCGCTCTTCCGGCACTGATTTCGGCGATTTCCTGCGTGATGCCGGCTTGGCGGATTTGGTTGAATATAAGAGTCAGATTGTCCACCATGTCGCTGGCCGCGTCCGTCGCGTTTCGCATTGCCACCATCCGGGCCGACTCTTTCGAGGCGTTCGATTCCAAAATGGCATAGTATATCTGCATCTCCACGAGCCGCGGCCAGATCCCCGCCAAAACCTCTTTGGGAGCCGGTTCGACTTTGTATTCGATGCTTTCTTTCTCAAGCCCGACTTCTTCAGCTAGCATATCCATATCCGCCAGTTGTTTTTCGAGGTCCACTTTTGAAATAGGAAGAATCTGGCGAAGCTTGGGCTGCTGGACGATAGTTGAAATATAATCCGTGTAGGCAATCACCACTTTGTCATACTTTTCCGCCTGATATTCATCCATCACAAGCCTTGCGAGCGCCCGGACGTCTTCTATTTTTGGAAGGTATGTCAGCTCGTCAAAAGTGGCAACAATATTTTTCCTGATTTTTCGGACCAAATTCGCCCCTATTTTCCCGACAGTCACGAAATCAATTTCTATTTTGTCGTCCGGAACGCTTGATTCGATTCGGCGGTTGCCGACCCGGTTTATTTTGAGCTGGGCCGGATTTTTCACCTGCTCGACCACTTTTTTCATGAGCTGCGAATTGAATCCTCCGCAGAGCCCCCGGTTTGATGTGACAACAATCACAAGAATCCTTTTCACTTCCCTGACCGCGAGAAGCCCTGTCTGGTAACGCTCAAAAGCCCGAGCCATATTGGTGAGAATATTCCAGGCGCTGTGGGCATAGGGCCGGATAGCCAAAACAGCCGCCGTGGCCCGCCTCATTTTCGAAGCGGCTACCATTTCCATGGCACGGGTGATTTTTTTCGTATTGTTCACCGATTTTATACGGCGACGGATTTCGCGGGATCCTTGAGCCATTTTATAAAACTCTAAATACTAAGCACTAAATCCTAAATAAATCCAAAGCTCAAAAAAATAAACTCGAAATATTTTGTATTTTGACAATTTGAATTTTGAAATTATTTAGGATTTCGGATTTCGGATTTCGGATTTAATTATTATTATTCCCATAAACTCCCTTGTACTCTTCAATCGCTTTTTTCAGCGCGCTTTCCACTTTTTCCGTCAGTTCTTTTTTCTCTTTTATCAGTACTAAAATATCACCTTTCATTTCTTTCATATATTTCAAAAACTCTTCTTCCCATTTTTGCACTTTTTGAACTTCAACGTCATCGAGGTATCCGTTTGTGAGGGCGTAGAGTATCGCCACCTGATTCTCTACCGGCATCGGGACATATTGATCCTGCTTCAAAACTTCGACTGTCCGCTGTCCACGCTCAATCTGTTTTCGGGTTGCTTCGTCAAGATCTGATCCGAATTGGGCAAAAGCTTCGAGTTCGCGGAATTGGGCCAGATCGAGGCGCAATTTTCCGGCCACTTTTTTCATCGCCTTGATCTGGGCGGCTGAACCCACGCGCGACACGGAAAGACCGACGTTCAAAGCCGGGCGGATGCCCTTATAGAACAAATCGGACTCAAGATAAATCTGGCCGTCGGTAATAGAGATAACGTTGGTCGGAATATAGGCTGATACGTCGCCGGCCTGGGTTTCAATGATGGGAAGAGCAGTGAGAGAACCGCCTCCAAAATCTTTTGAAAGTTTGGCGCTCCGTTCGAGAAGCCGCGAGTGCAGATAAAATATGTCTCCCGGATAGGCTTCCCGGCCTGGCGGACGCTTGAGAAGAAGCGACACCTGGCGATAGGCCCAGGCATGTTTGGAAAGGTCATCGTAGATGACGAGCGCATCGCGCCCCTGATCCATGAAATACTCCCCGATGGCACAGCCGGAATAGGGGGCGACAAAAGAAAGGGCGGCCGGATCTGATGCTCCCGCGACCACTACGATTGTGTGCTTCATCGCCTCGTTTTTTTCAAGTTCCGCCACGATACGGGCCACTTTCGATTCTTTCTGCCCGATGGCAACATAGATACAGATTACGTCTTCGTTCTTTTGGTTAATGATCGCGTCAATGGCAAGAGCTGTTTTTCCGGTTTGCCGGTCGCCGATGATGAGTTCGCGCTGCCCCCGGCCGATGGGAATCATCGAGTCGATGGCCTTGATTCCCGTCTGGAGCGGCGTATTCACCGATTGTCTGGCAATGACGCCTGGCGCAATTTTTTCAATGGGATAAAATTTATCGTTTTGGATATCGCCTTTTCCGTCAATTGCGACGCCGAGAGGATTGACAACGCGCCCGACCATGTTTTTCCCGACAGGAATGGAAAGAATTTTCCCGGTGGATTTCACCGTGTCGCCTTCCTTGATTTTTTCGTATTCGCCAAGGATCATTGCCCCGACCTGGTCTTCTTCAAGATTGAGAGCAACGCCAAAAACGGACTCGCCTTTCCCTGCGCCCTCTTTCATTGAAGCTTTGGCGGGTACAAACTCCAGCATTTCGCTGGCCATCGCGTCCGAAAGTCCGCTCACGCGGGCAATTCCGTCCCCGACTTCAATTACCCGGCCGATCCGCTCGGCTTTTGTTTCGGCCCTGAAGCCGGATATTTGTTTCTTGAGGGTTTCGATGATGAAATCTTTTGACATAATTCAAAATTTAAAAATCAAAAGTCAAAATGACAATTCAAAATGTAAAATTTTCTTTTTCTTACGCTTGGCAGGCATTTTGAATTTTACATTGTCATTTTGCATTTTGATATTTGCATTTTTAATTTTTAAGCCACTAATGCTTTTTTCAATCTGTCTAGCTGGCCCCGTATGCTCCCATCCACAATCTCGTCTCCAACCCGAATTATTATCCCGCCTTTGATACCGGGGTCAACTATATTTTTCAAAATCACTTCTTTTGCTTCATATTTCTCTTTCAGGAAATGTTTTATCTTTTTCGTCTCGATATCGCCCAATTTTTTACGACTCACGACCTCCGCTTCAACGATTCCTTTTTCTTTGTTATATATGGCTGAAAATTGATCGATGATTTTCCCGGTGAGCTTCAGTTTCCTATTTCTATATACATAACACGCGAAATCAGCGGCAGATTTTTGAATATCCGCATTCGATTTGTTATCGGTTAGTTCATATAGAACTTGAGCAAGTTGTTTTGCAGTTGTACGCATAATTAATTTCTAATTCCCAACTTCTAACTTTTTATAAAATGTCTAATGCCCCAAATTTCATAATTCTATCATTGGACATTTGGGTTTTTGTTGGAAATTGGATATTGGAAATCAGTAATTTATTTTAGGCTTTTTTCGATTAGTTCCTTGTCTTTTTTCCCGTCTATCTTCTCATCAACAATTTTTTCTGTCGCTGCGACGACAAGCCCTCCGATTTCCGACTTTATTTCAGCGATTGTCTTCTCTTTTTCTGTCTCAATCTCCTTTTTTGCGCTTTGAATAATTTTCTCCGCTTGCGCTTTGGCTTCCTCCGCAATCTCAGACTTTGTTTTTTCGGCTTGAACATAGGCTTTTTCAACAATTTCCTTGGCTTCGGTCCGGGCTTTCCGAAGAACTTCCTTCTGCTTTTTTTCACTCTCTTCAAGTCTTTTTTCGGCAGCTTCGGCATCCGCAAGACCTTTTTCAATCTTCTTCTGCCGTTTTTCGAGTATGGCCAGAATCGGGCCATAGGCAAATTTCCAAAGGACAAAAAGCAGCACCAGAAAGTTGATAATCTGGGCGATTAGGAGTTTGTAGTCAATGCCAAGCTTATTTAGTAATTCACTCATAAAAATATATTAGTTTTGAGTAACAGGGCTGTGGGCAGTGGGACTGGTCATGAGCTGTGGATCATTAGCTTTTCCAAAGACCAGTGACCAATAGCTTGACTCACTGCCAAAAACTTTGTTACTCACAGCCTAAAACTACACGAATTTGATGATGAGCGCCACAACGAGAGCATAGATCGCGATGGCTTCAGTGAACGCGATAGCGAGAATCATCGCCGTCTGGATTTTGGGAGCCGCTTCCGGATTGCGTCCGATGGCTTCCATAGCTTTCGAGGCCAAGCGCCCGATTCCGAGCGCGGGACCAATGGCTCCGACACCGATGGCAAGCCCTGCCGCGATTGATTTGGCCGCTACATCGCTCCCGAAGAAGCTTGATACGGCGCCAGCGACTTCTTGAGTCGCGTTTGGATCAACTGCCATAAAATTTTTCCTCTGCGTCCCCTTAAATCGACGGGATATTAATTTTTAACGTCGGGTAAGTTGACGAGAGGGTAAATTAATATTTTTAATTTCCAATTTTTAATTTTTAAATAATTTTCTAATTTCTTAATGTTTAAAAATTACAAAATTAAAAATTATAAAACTACTAGTGCGCTGCTTCCGTCGCCGCCATCTTGAGAAACACCAGCGTCAGCATTGCAAACACCAGGGCCTGCACGAATCCGACAAAAAGCTCGAGAAACAAAAAAGGGAGCGGAACAAAATACGGAACCAGGAACAACATCACTGTGAGCAAAACCTCGCCGGCGAAAATGTTTCCAAAAAGCCGGAAAGAAAACGAGATCAGCTTGGCCACTTCGGAAATGATCTCCAAAATCCCGACAAATGTCCCGACAAAATAGGGCTTGTGCAGAGGGCTCACGAAAAATTTTTGGGCGTATTTCCCGAATCCGATGGCCGCAATTCCCAAAATTTGAGCCGCCATCACCGAAACAATCGCCAGCGCCAGCGTCAGATTGAGATCGGCTGCCCCGCTCCGGATAAAGGGAACAAGAACCTCCTTACCGTGCAGCTCTTCGCGGATCCCGATTGTCCCAAGACCCGGCACGACTTCAACCCAGTTGGTGAGGATCACGAAAATGAAAATGGTCGCCACCAGCGGGAAAAATTTTTTCGACTGCCGGTGGTCCTGCGTCACGCTGTCCACCAAATTTAAAAGGGCTTCTAGAACCGACTCGACGATATTTTGGAAGCCCCTGGGAACCAAACTGATCTTGTTTTTCAGTATATATGACGCGGCAATGATGATCAAGCTCAAAACCAGCGTCACCAGGATCGTGTTCGTGACCGGAAAGGATCCGATATGGAATATGGGTTCAGCGGCAATTGATATATTCATAAAAAAATCAAAATGCAAATATCAAAAATCAAAATGACAATGTAGAATTAAAAATGAGCAAATGCTAAAATCAATCTTAACATTCAATAATTTTTGCATTTTAGACTGTAATTTTGAAATTTTATTTTTGAATTTTGAATTATCTATCCTGTTTTTATAAAAAAAGCTGCATACCAAAATCAGCCATTCTTGCCCCATTATATCTCTATTTACCGATTATGTCCAGGGTTTTTTTGTAGACGGCCCAAGAGCTTATGGCGATAGAAAGCAACACGCCCAAAAGCAAAAGAAACGGCGAAGTTCCCAGTTTTTTGTCGAGAAACCGGCCGAGAAGCGCCAGCACGACAATCGGCACGGCGATCGTGTAGCCAAGGTTCCAGGCAAGCCCCAAAGCGGAAAATTGTTTTTCGTTTTTTCGATTAATTTCCTTCATTTTTTTATTTTCTATTTCCTAAAGGTTTCCTTTAGGAAACTTTATTCCAGTAAATATTTTTCGTCTTCTTTTTTTTGCTTTTGAGCCTTTATATTTTCTTTTGCGAAATTAAAGTATTCTTTTCTATTTCTAAACTGATCAAGAATCACTTTTTTATTGCATAAAGAAAGATTTCTCTTGCCAAGATACTCTGGAAAACTACACCAGCGGTAATTACCCGCCTTCGCAATGCCATGAACTTCACAGTTACAATTCACATAGGCAGAAACGTAGAGGAGGGCATTTGGCTTAATCGGTGAAGATTTGAAAGGGCCTTGGAAAAGAATGCCTGTTCGTCTGTTTTTTTCATTGAAATATTTAGTATGACTCGTGCCAATTTTATGCATAAATCGCCTAATTCCATCCTCGCTTCTTTGCTTTAAAATAATATGATAATGATTTGGATTCAGACAGTAAGCAATTATATCTACTAGCCTGTTTTTATTCCTAAAGGTTTCCTTTAGGAAATCGTAAAAGAGAGTTTTGGGATTGTTTCTTTTTTGGTCCCTCCATCGGATCATTAGGCCGTCTCTCTTGTCATTTAGTAGTTCCATCGCTTCCAGAAACCTAAAATAATCACGGTCTTCAAGAAAAACGTCTCGCTTGTCAACGCCACGATTATAGATATGGTAATATCGATCGTTGTGGTATTTTATTCTGTTCATAGTTTATCCTAAAGCTTTCCTTTAGGATAAACTAAAGGAAAGCTTTAGGCAAGGGAATAATATTTTGTTTTTGCGGGATTAGTTGAAAATAAAGGAGCCTTCGAGATTGAGTGTGCCTTCGATGGTTTCCGTTCCTCCAGCGGGAGGTGGATCAAACATCCAATGTTCGTTGTTTCCCCCATTTGTGCCATTGTTGTAGGCAATGATTTCGTTGCCACCCAAAGCATCGGAATCATAGACGGAAACATAAGAAACAGTCGGGGAAGATTGGGACACATTGAAGAACCATTGCGGTCCTTCCGGAGTGCCGGGTGTTCCATTTGTAGAAGTCAAAATAACATTGTGTCCAGAGGCGCCATCAATATCAATGTTTGCAAACGTAAATGTCTTGGTAGTCGTGAAAATGAGCTTCGAGTCCTGCGTGTTGTCGGCGAAAGTGCCTGTAACAGCGCAATCGTCGGAAAAAGTGACGCCATTTGTCGGGCCGGCGGAATTGGTAATGGTCAGGTTGTAGAAAGCGGAAGAAGAAGTCATGGTCCCCGAAAGCGATTGGGCTCCAGAACCATCAAAAGTGACCGTATTGGAACTGGCTGTATATGTTCCCGAAGAATTGCTCCAGTCTCCAGCAATATTGATTGCGTAACCTGCGGCGCTTAGGGTGGAATTGGAATTGGAAATGGTGAGATCATTTTCAACATCGATGGCTGCCTGCATCGTGACGGTGGCGGAAGCTGATTTGGAAAATTGGATGTTGTAGAAATCGTGGCTTTCGTCCGTCCCGCCCGGGGAAAGATTTCCGGAAGAGCTTTCGTCGAATATGACCGTGGTCGGATAGGTCTCGCTTTCCTCGGCCGTGAAAGTGGCGCTTGCTCCCACAGTCCAGGTGGTTCCCAGATTGATGTTGGTTCCATTTCCGGATGTGGCCTGGGTGCCGTCAAGGGTGCCGTTCACGGTGATGAAGGTGGCAATATTGAGATCATATCCTTTGGTGTTCAGCCGGTCGCCAGTGGAAACCGTCAAGCTGTCCGCGGTCATGTCGGAGCTCATATTCGTCGTCGCCGGTGAAGCTCCGATTTGAACCGTGCCCATATTTTGCTTGGTACTGTTCTTGTCGTTGAAATATACAAGGTTTGTGTCATCGCCTCCGTCGAGAATGAGAGTTCCCGATCCGGCATTCCAGGTGCTCCCCGATTCAAGGGTGAAGTCCCCTAGCGCTTGCCCGTCCGTTCCGACCGTGATGGTCTGCGATCCGCCAGTGAACGTGCTGTAGTTGTTTATTGTAAAGTCGCCGTTCACATTTAAGATGGGATTATACGTTGCCGCAGTGGCAATCACGGTTTCTGTCCCCGAGCCGTCATTCACAACAAAGTTTCCACTGACGTTGATGGTCTGCGAACCGCTTGTCCCAAGAGTATAGGTCCTGCCGGTCGAAGCGGGGGCCAGCTGTAGATTATTATAGGTCGTGCTCGAGATGTTAGTCGAACCCTCGCCGGTATAAATCACGCTCGAGTTTGTCACGGTGAACGTACCGCCGTTCAAAGTGAGAGGCGTTCCGGTTCCGGTAATAGTCAAAGTATCGTCAGAAATATTGAGGGTGTCATCAGAACCCTGCAAAGTGGCGGAAGTCAACTTGACAGAACTTGCGGTAGAAAAAACTTTGTTAGTCCCCGTGACGCTCACAACCCCCAAATCACGACTGGTGCCATTTGAATCGGTGACGGTAGAAGTTCCCGAGGTGTCAAAGGCGAGTGTTCCGCCTTTGGTGTATTGGCTCCCCTGCGCGCCGGTATTCAGCGTCAGGTTTCCGGTCATATTGAGGTCATTCGCTCCGTTGTGGGAGAAAGTGGCGTTGTTCGCGACGGTGAGGTTGGTCACTCGGGCGGCCGTGCCGTTGAGACTCAAGGTCTTGGCATTGGTGCCGTCGCCGACAACGACCGTTCCCAGATTTTGTTTGGTACCGTTCGAGTCGGTCAGCAGTTTTGAATTGGTTCCGTCGAAAGTAAGCGTTCCCCCGCTGGTCCAAGTTGTGCCGTTCGAGAGTGAAAAATCTCCGGCGATGTTTTGGTTTTGGGAATTGCAGTTGAAGGTCCCCGTCGTTTGGCTGAAATTTCCGTTTACGTCCAGCGCGCTGGTGATAGTCGCCGAAGTTCCCACGCTCACAGTCAAATTATTGAAAGTTGTTCCCGACGCGCCGATCTCCGGCGCCGCACCGGTGAAAATGACGGTTCCGGTCGCGGTGAAGGTGCCGCCGGATTTTGCCCAGATCGTGGCTCCCGTTCCACTCACGGTGATAGTCACGCCGTTATCAGCCAAGGTTCCTGCCGTCTGATCGTATTTTCCAATTGAGATATTGGTCGAACCGGCGAGAGTTGTCGAACCGCTCGAATCGTAATTGAATGTCCCGGTGAGCGTAAAAGCGGCATTGGAAGTCATCGTCGCCGAGCCGGAAATAGTCAGATCGCCTCCGATGGTTGTCACTCCGGTCATGGTTTTGGCGCTGGTTCCGGAAAGCACGAGGCTGTTATATGACACCGCTCTCACAGTCTGGATGGCGCTCGCGTTATAGCTCATGGTACTGTTGGCCGCGTTGGCCGTGAAAGTGGTGATATCGATAGTCGTGCCTCCGAAATTGAGAGTTCCGCTTGTTCCGTTGCCGTTTGTGAATCCGCCCGCCCCGGCCAAAGCCGTGCTGATGGTCATCGTCCCGCTGTTTGTCACCGTCCCAGAAACAGAAACGCTCGGAATGGCAGTCGTGGTCGAGCCGGAGATGGTTTTTCCGGAACCGGTGAAATAGTGGGTGCCGGTCGAAGCGGTGAAGGTGGTGGCATTGTTGGTGAGTGATCCGCCGAAGTATACGGCCGTAGCCGCCGTTTCATTCCAGACCGCGCCCGAGTTCAATGTCACGTCTCCGGTGAAAGTTTTGTTGGCGGTTGCCGAATTGTTGGTAAGAGTTCCGGTGACGGAAGTCGAGCCGTTGACCTGGAAAGTGAATCCGGCAAGAATCAGCTGGGTTCCGGTTCCCACATCCAGGCTTCCACTCACGGTGAGTCCGACCACCGTTGTTGCCGAGGCCGTCCCGGAAAGAGTGAGGTTGCCGCCGACGGAAGTGGTTCCGGTCTGCAAAGTTTTGGTGCCGCTTCCCGAAAGAGTGAGGTTGTTGTAATTGATCGCTCCCACGGTTTGACCCGCGCCGTTGTAATTCACGGTCGATCCGGTGGTTGTGTAAGTATTGCCCCCAATCGTGAAGGTTCCGGAAATGCCGACTGTTCCGGAAGAAGCGAGGGTCCGTCCGCCGGCGCCGGAACTTGAAAGATTGCCGTAGTTCACCGCGCTCACGGTCTGGGCGGAATCGGAAACATAGGCGACGGTGAGACTGGTCAAAGTTTTGTTGGTGATCGTATACTGGCTGGAAAAATCCGGCGTAGCCGTGGTTTTCGTCACCTGAACCGTTCCGGTTCCGGTCAAAGTCCCCGAGCCGCTTATTACCGCTGCCGCGTTCGGGGTAAATGTCGCTGAACCGTTCACAGTGAAAGTCCCATTGGCGGCAAAACTATTGTTGGCCGTGACTGTTGCTGAAGCGGCGACGGTGAGAGACTGGAAAGTGAGCGTGCCGGAATTCGCGATCGACGAACCGTTGTTGAAAGTCATCGTTCCCCCACTCGGCGTGAAGACTCCCGACGCGCCGACGGTGAAAACTCCGCCGACAGTTGCCGTGTTCGTGCCCGTTGCGATGGCGTTTGAGCTGATTTTTAGGTTTCCGTACGTGAGATCCGTCAGCACCTGCCCGGTTCCGGTATATTCGACGGTGAGGTTGGTGAGCGTCTTGTTTGTTATCGTATATTGGCTCGCGAAATCAGCTGTCGCGCTTGTTCTGGTCACCTGCACGGTTCCCGATCCGGTAAGAGTTCCCGAACCGCTGATGACCGTCGCCGCCGCCGGCGTGAGGATCGTGGCAGACCCGTTCATATTGAAAGTTGCGCCGACCCCGATGTTCGTGCTCACCGAAAGAGCGGCTGACGTGTTTGAATCTGTCAGATTGTTGAAAGTCGTCGAAGTCGAGCCGTTGATCGTCTGCGCTGTTCCACCATTCATATTCACCGTGCTCGTCGAAGCCGTGAATGTTGTCCCGTTGTTTGTCCAGTTGTGGGACACGTTGTAGGTTGAAGCGCCGCCGGAAGTGAGCGTCCCCGTGATTGTCAAATCATATGTCGTCAAGATTTCCGACGCGCCAATTGTCAGAGTGCTCCCGGACAAAACGTTGATTTTTTCCGCGGTATATGTTTTCGAACACCCTTCGACGCTTAAAGTGGACGAGGAAAAAGCGTGCATGACGTTGCCGCCTCCCGAAGAAGAGCAGGTGAAATCGTCCACTTCAGCCGAAGTGACGCCAGAGCTGTTGGCGCTCCCAATCGAAAGCACGTTGGCATCAAGAACCATTCCGGTCATGTCCCCGCTTCCGTCCCATTTGGAGATGGAAGTGGACTGATTTGCGGCGGTGGCCGTGTCCGTCCAGACAACCACCGAATTTCCCGAAGCAATGGACGACGAAGCAACAGAGATCGACCAGTTCCCAGTGCCGGCATCAATCGTGCCGGTCGTGCCATAGACCGTTCCGTTGATGGCCACCTTGACCGTGTCGCCCGTCCGCATGGCGGAGGTTCCGGAGACGGTGACAGGCGGGGCAACATAAGGCCGGAGCGCCATGGTGACGGCGGCCCAGGGATAATCGGTACTGTCAGTTCCGCTGGCCGTCATCGTGCCGGGGTCTTCAGGGTCGGAAGGATTCGTCCGGTATCCCAGGCCGACAATGCCATCACATGTATCGTCTGAAGGCTGCTGAACCGCGTCCGTTGTGTATCCTGTCGGGAAAGTGAAGGTTTGATTTCCTTGGCCGCCATTGGAATTTGCGCCGGCAATGACAGTATAGACACCGGAAGGGTTGTTGTGGTCAATGGATGGCGGGTTGGGATGCATAGTGCTGAGACCCGTAATTTCGGCATCCGTCACGTCCATCGGGTTCGAAGGATCCACGCCCCGGAAAGCCATGCCCACGACGCTCGTGTCACAGTCAGTGCCGCAGCCGCCGACAACCGTCACCGACGAGTCCGGTGACGAACCCATGACTTTGTAATATACGCCGAGATTGGCATCATAGATATCATTAGAAAACAAATCCGAGACTTCCGTCCATGTCCCGCTATTTTCGGATAGATCGAAGTCCGTATCGTCATTGTCGGCCAGATTGTAAGCAACAATAACCAAATCGTTCTCTTGAAGCCCGAGGGTTAAAAGATTAAGCGCGACGTTGGCGCCGTTGGCGTCATTATTTTGGACGCTCCCAAGAAAACTGACCGCATCCGAGGCGATCTGCCATTGGCGGGATTCTTCGAAAACTGTTTTTTCTGAGGCCGAGCTGAAATTTTTCAGCCTGTCAGTGAGACTTTGGCTCTCGGTGAAGCGCAAGGGTCCGAGAAGATAGAATTCGGGTGAAAGATCGGGAGCTTTGTATTGGTAACCGAGGCTGAACTGGTCTCCTTTTTTCACGTCAACGTCCCAGACCAATTGTTTTTGATCCGGGCTGTCCACAATTTCGAATTTTGAATTTTGAACTTCGAACAAATTTTGAATGCCGGAATTTTGCACATCCATTTCGCTGATTTCAAAATTTTTCGGAGCTTCCTCGGAAATTTGCCCCTTGAAGTCCTGGTTGGCGGTGATATTGAAAGCGACCGGATATTTGTTCGGCGGAAAGATTCTCGTCGCGCTTACCCGCTCGACGTCAAAAGGGACGGACTGGCTCACTTCAATCTTGTCATTGACAAAATATACTCCATTTCCGGTTTCGGCCGTGAGCGTCAGCTGATATTCTCCCGCCTCGCCGGTTTGATATTCGGCGGAATAATCCGGCTCCAGCGTGAAAGCGTGCGAGCGGCAGACGTCCTGATCGACTTTGATGCGTCCATTCTCCGTGGTCAACTCATCATAAACTTTCAAATTATCATTTTGAATTTGCAATTTGAGCTTCGCGTTGCAGACCATGTTTCCTTTTTCGTCGAGAACCCCGAATTGAAGTTTCGCTTCTTCGCCCGGCGCGTAAACGGATTTGTTCGCGTTGAGCGCCAAAACCCCCCAGGTGAAGTCTTGGGTGAAGCCATATTCCTCTCCGCCGTAGCTGAAGCTCACTTTGAGGGTTTGCTTTCCGGGCTTCATGACATCGGTTTTCAAAAGCTCGATTCCCATCACTCCCGAATCCGTGACGCGGTAGTCCCTATTGCGCTCCAGCATTTCGGTTTTCCCGTCCGGCCCTGTGAGCTCAACCCTGGGATCGCTCGCGCTGTCGCGGGAAAAGAACGAAGAGACTGAATTCCAAAAACCGCCCTCTTCTTTTTTCTCAAAGCTGGCCGTCGGATTTTCATTCATTTCGAAATCGCGGGCCGGCAGGGACATCTCGATGTTTTTGTCGGCCGTTTTCACGGGATCAGCGGCGAGGGCAGGCTGAAAAAGGCCTACACATATATACAGGAAGAGCAGGGCGAAGGGAAGGAAGATTTTTTTGGGAGTTATTTTTTTCATTAATTTATAATTTATTTTTTTTAATTTTGAAATAATTCCTAAATTTTTAATTTTGAAATAATTTTTCCAAAAATTTAAGAGTAAGTTCCTGCTTTTTCCAAGACTAAGTCTTGGAAATCGTCAAGCATCATTTTTTCATCTATTTTTTTCTCCTTGAAATGCTTGATATTTTCTTCGGCGAATTCTTTATAATCATCCCCGCCCTTGAAATCGTCGAGGATAATTTTCTTTCCGCCCGCGCATAAATCCTTTTTTTCTTCGATGTATTCCAGAAAACTTGACCAGCGGTATATTTCCGCCCGCGCAAATCCATACACTTCAGCATTGCAATTCACGTAAGCGGAGAGATATAACAGGCTATCCGGTTTGATTTTAGACGCTTTAAATGTTCCCTGAAAAAGCGCGCCATTCCGGTCATACTTTTTGTTGAAATACATCGAATAACCCACGCCCAGTCTGTGCATAAATTTTTCAATCCCCTTTTCAGCTAATTGCGTCAAGATAAAATGATAATGGTTTGGCAAAAGCGAATAACAAACAAATTCCACCAGCGGTTTTTCTTTTCCAAGACTTAGTCTTGGAAAAGAGTTTAGTTCAGCATATGGATTTGCTGTTTTGAAATCCTTCCATTGGGACATCAAATCGCTTTGTTCGTCATTCATTAGCCGCATAGAGAGATAGAAGCGCTGATAATCAGAGTCGTCCAAAAAGATTTTTCTCTTTTCGGTTCCGCGGTTGTATATGTGATAAAATTGTCCTTCTGAAAACTGCGTTTTTCTCATATTTTTGTTTCCTTTATTTCCAAGACTAAGTCTTGGAAAAGGTTAAGATTCTATTTTTCTTCGACAATGAACCAGCTGATGTTCAAGCCGTCGGCGACCGGCTCGTCGATGGAAATCGTGAAACCAACGCCGGCGGCGGTTTTGGTGACGCCGATCTTGGCCGGCTGGTCGGGCGTGACAAAAATCTTGGAATTTTCCGTCACCGCTTTGGTCTTGACTTCGACGTTCTTGCCGTCGCTCGGGACGATTTCTTTCCCGGTGACGTCGTTCACGCCGTCGCCGTCCGCGTCAGGCGGCATCGGATTTCCGGTGATGTCGTTGATGCCGTCCTTGTTTTCATCCACCAGCGGCGGGAAAAGAATGGTCGTGCCCACGGTTGGCGCGTCGGTATCTTTTTCGTTCTTCACCGCGTATGATCCCGAGACCACTCCGTCAGCCTGGACCTCCTCCGCCTTGAATATGCCGGAAAGGGCCGCGTTTCCGTCCGCGTCAATCGCGATATAGCTGGCGGAAACGGCCGGAAGAGTGATCACACCTTCGTCAACGGAAACGGTGGCCGCGGCCAGCTTGTCTTCGAGGGCTTTCAGGCGCTCTTCGTGCGAGAGAACCCTTTCCGTGAGCATATTTTCCGTTTCGAGCATGGTGGAAATAACATCATTGGTCGCCGCTTCAAAAGTGGCCAGATTGAGTTCGGCGTCGAGGAGTTTGGTTTCGGCGGCGGCGAGTTTCGTCTTGATATTGGATATTTCCTGCTCGTCAGCGTCAATCCTCGCGCCTAAAATCCGGCTGCTCTCTTCGCCCAGAGCCAATTTTTGGCTGATGACATTCAGTTTTTCGTTGACGGCCGCCTGGAGATCGCTCGTGGACTGCGCCGCTTGCGAAATATTCAAGTCGAGTTGCGTGTTATGCGTTTCGAGTTGCGTGATTTCCCCCTGCTGCTCCTGGATGGCCCGGGCGAGGACAGGAACCAGTCCGATGGTGTTGAGCTGTTTGAATCCGGATTCATCGGTCTTTACCAGCTTTGGAGCGATCCTTTCCACTTCCTGGGCGATGAAGCCGAGACTTTTGGCGGTTTGGTCGTTTTCAAATCTCCAGTTGTATTCAACCGGACGAAGGGCCATCAGGGCATCGAGGCCATACTCTATTTGTTCGATATTTTTCTTGAGGCGCCCGTCCGATGAACAGCTGATGATCCCGGCCGTGTCAATGCTGCATCCGGTGGTGTTGACGTCCGTGAATTTGGCGATGCTTCCTCCAGTGGTGGTTCCTTTCACTTCCAGTTTGGCGACCGGATTCGTCGTTCCGATGCCGACGTTGCCCTCAATGATCGCTCCGTTGGTAGGAGGCACGACAGAACCGTAGTTTTCTCCGACAGAAAAGCCAGGCCTTGACCAGACTCCGTTCGTGGAGATTGTTGCTCGGCTGGCTCCTGAAGCTTGAAAAGCGTGCGAGGTGATGTTGTTCAGCACGTAATAGGCATAGGATCCGTCGGTGGTTATCCTCAAGTTGGAAGTGGCGCTGTTGGATACTTTTATGTCGCCCAAAACATCCAATTTTGCCGTTGGACCCGTTGTCCCGATGCCGACGTTGCCCGTGTTGACCGTTAATCCAGTCCCGCCTCCTACCAAAGAAACTTGATTTGGATTTAAATATTGCACTCCCGTATCAGTGTCCGCTGCATAAGGCAAAATTTGCACTCC